>Ga0154555_130_pt3 | contig 1188 bp, 1 predicted proteins | sample RifGroF2_FD_105698 | JGI IMG/M metagenome (GOLD analysis project Ga0154555, IMG submission 105698) | Bacteroidetes bacterium GWF2_39_10 | reverse complement strand
ATCATTTTTTATATTTAATGGTCATAGACGTCAACTTAAGCCAAAAATAACCATTGAAAACAGATAAAAAAAAGTGAGACTCTTAAAATAAAAAGGTGGAGTCTCAAATGAAAAAACCTATTGTTAGTATAAACATAATAATGAGTTTAATCAAGATGTTTACGACGCAGAAAATTTGAAAATTTGAAATACAAGAAAATTTACTCATTTTATAGTGGATGTAATAAAAAATGGACTAGTTCATGGCATTATAAAGTCATGAACTAGTCCATTTACTTAATTCTTTCCTATTTTTGCAAAGCTTCGATTGCTCTATCACATATACTTTTCAAATCAAAACTTCCGCCATTCCTGCCTTGATTTGGATTATTTCCACCATTTCGCTGTCCATCTCTTGGCATCTGCATGTTGTTACCTGAATTTCCATTTCCCTGACCTTGTCTATTTAGCTGTGTATTATTACTCGGATTTCCATTTCCCTGATTCCTGTTAAAATTACCAGGACGCTGAGTCATCGAATCCTTTTGAGCTTGTGTAAATATTGCACTTATTTCATCAGATTTCTTATTTGCATATGCCTCATCTACTGATTCTTTAGCTTTAATTTCTTTTAATAAAGGAAGCAGTTTTTCAGTTTGCTCTTTAGTAAATACATTTTCGCTTCTCTGAATACGTTCAATGCTCATTATTGTTCTTCCAAGCTTTGCATCAGGGCTCTGATTGAATTGTCTCTGGTTATTGCCATTAGCATTTTGTTCAGTATTTTGCGATGTTGCTTTTGACTCCTCAGCTTTTTTAGCATTGCCACAGCCAGTAGCTATTGCAATCACCAATATCAATGTACACATTAGACTCCATATTTTCATTTTGTTCATCTCCCTATTTTCTTTTTATAATTATTAACTTTATTAAATCTTGACTTACCGCCTGTTTACCTGCATATAATTCCACATATCCAATTTTTCCAGCCGTTAGTTCATTCACCGACATTGTTATAATAGAGGTATTTGTTTCATCATACACAGCAACATTATTAGAAATTTTATATACTTTATTATTAATCTTTATTCTTCTTGAATCCACAGCCTGTATCTCATAAGAAGTAACTTTAGGACTAATTGTATACATATGTTGTAGACCATCTTCATCCTGTTCTATATATACTACATCCCCTTGATCGCTATTAAA
>Ga0154555_130_pt4 | contig 2155 bp, 2 predicted proteins | sample RifGroF2_FD_105698 | JGI IMG/M metagenome (GOLD analysis project Ga0154555, IMG submission 105698) | Bacteroidetes bacterium GWF2_39_10 | reverse complement strand
AGAAAGTAACTAAAACTAATGCCATCATCTCCACAATGAAACTAATTGATTCAATTTATTTCGATAAGAAATATTGTATAGATTTGCTAAACCCCATTTCCGGAAACTACTATCAAAAAAATATTAATATTGTTGTGGATAGTAATGCATCAAAATATATTTCAAGATCAGAGTTATATATAAATGGTAATGCCGTAAAAACTTTAGATAAATTTGAAAAAAACATTAAAATGGATATATCAAAATATAAGTCTGGCTTGTATGAAATGAAGATTTTAGGATATACAAATGATGGTCTGGTTTTAGAGTCTTTACCAGTTAGCGTATTCTTTAACAAAGAATATAGCTCAAATCCTTTCACGTCTCAACCAGATACAGATATTATTGAAAAGACCATTAGTCCATCCAACTTTCAAGCATTATCAAATAAAATAAAGCAAGAACCAGCAAGCAAGAAAAGGCTGCTATTTTTGTCAAACAGTCCCGAAGAATTAAAAAATGCAACCGGAAACCTTCTGTTTGACTCTGGTATACAGTCAGATGATTTTAGACTCCTTCTTTATCACGTTAATGATTTAACTGTTCAATCTTCTGTATATCTTAAAGTAGAAATAGAAAATCTGGGAAATGAGGATATTTGCTTTAGCGAGCATGGCGGCTACAGTTCAAGTGCCTACGGTAACGCAGCCGGCTATTATTCTACCCTGAATTATTTTACTTCTTTTGATAATACAAATTCGTCCCAAAGTATTCGTGTCAGAGAATATAGCATTCCTGCATATTCCAAGAAAACAATACTAATGTATAATTTAAATTATAATAATATAGCCTCATACCTTGGAGATTTTGATTTTAAGACCAAAGGATTTTATCGTTTAAAAGTCATGTATTTTGATACAAAATCTGATGAAATTCTTTCAAAGCTTGACGGAAAACATATAAGAGGCATATTCCCTGTTAGCGATTATTCAATTAATGTAGATAAAAGCAATGTATGCTTTCAAATAGGAAATGACCGTAAAAAATATGCCTCTGAATCAAATATAAATAGTCAGTCCTATGGTGTTAGTGATCAAGGTTTTACCATTAATGACGGGCATTTTGGAGAAGTATTTGATATTAATATTTCTAACAAGGATTTGAAAAACCTATTGGTAGCAGTGGAATTCAGGGGAACTACAAAGGGATATCCAAGCTTTTTTATGTATAGGGATGGTTCTGGAAGAACAAAGAGTTATGGTATAAAAGATAAATATGCATTGTATCTAGGTAAACAGCTTATTATTGAGAGAACAAATGCTGAAGCCTTTGATTTTCAGTTGACCATACCTTCAGGAATGAATGGACCTCTGTACGTATATGTTATGGAGGATGTATAAAATACTTTCTGTAAAAAATGGAATGGTGCTGACGTAAAAGTAATGAACCATTCCATTTACTTAATTATTCCTATCTTTGCAAAACTTTGATTGCTATGTCATATAAACTTTTCAAATCAAAGTTACCACCATTCCTGCCCTGATTAGGATTATTCCCACCGTTTCACCATCCATCTCAATGGTTAAATAATAAGAATTATACCTTATCAAAAACTGGCTTTAAATCAATTTCAAGGTCTGGAAAAAGAGAAACTTTTATTTTATCTTCATCAGTATACATTTCTGGTCTTCCATATCTACCGTTTGATTGTAATAAAAATACGCTTACAAGCTTCTGGTCAGGCTCTACTACCCAATATTCTTTAACACAAGCCTTTTCGTACTTATTAAACTTTATAAACCTGTCTTTTTTGCCTGTTGATGGAGATATTATCTCGACAATCATATCAGGAGAACCTTTGCAACCCCTTTCATCAAGCTTGGAACTATCACAAATAATAGTTATGTCAGGCTCAACCACATTTTTAATATCATTATCATTTTTTTCAACATCCAACCTTACGCAGAATGGAGCAGGATATACCTTACATGGTTTGCCAGATAAATAATTAGAAACTTGCCTTGACAACTCCATTAGTATTTCTTGGTGTACTCTGGATGGTGCCGCTTGCATATATGGTACACCGTCAAGAATTTCCCATCTTTCATTTTCATCCCAGGTCAAGTAATCAGTATATGCGTATTTTTGTTCAGGTTTTGGTAATGGCATTGTTCAA
>Ga0154555_102_pt6 | contig 2999 bp, 3 predicted proteins | sample RifGroF2_FD_105698 | JGI IMG/M metagenome (GOLD analysis project Ga0154555, IMG submission 105698) | Bacteroidetes bacterium GWF2_39_10 | reverse complement strand
ATTAGATTCGGCGCACTGGCAGATTTCCCCGATTCACTTGGAGAGACTCGTGGTCAGGGTCCGGTAATCGGATGGGGAATTGATCTATTAGGCACCAATTCAAAAGAGCCGCAAAGGTTCAACCTTCAAAGCTCGTTGGTAAGAGGAGTAATGCCTTCGAAAGAGGGAGAGGCTCTCATTACGGAGGATCTGGCCAGGAAATTTTCAATAAATCCGGGAGAGAGTTTTACACTTTTTGGATCAACAATGGAGGGTGGTTTCGCTTTTTATAACCTCACCATCTCCGGCACCATTATTTTCGGAGCTACAGGGATTGACAGAGGAGCTGTAATCATGGATATAAATGATGCACAGAGGGCCTTTGGAATGGAGGGAGCAACCGGAGAGATTTTAGGTTTTCTTCCTGACAGGTATTTCAATATTGAGGGTGCAGAGGAGATAAAAACCAGATTTAATGCCTTGAATATTGAGGCCTCAAATGGTGAATCCGATGAATTTGCACCTATTATGATCACCCTGAGAGATCAGTCGGGAATGGCAGAAATGCTTGACTACACTGGCGCTGTAAGCGGACTTATGATTTTCATATTTGTCTCTGCTATGGCAATAGTTCTCTGGAACGGAGGGCTTCTGGGAGGACTGAGGCGATACACCGAATTCGGAGTTAGGCTTGCAATGGGAGAAGACAAGGGACATATCTACCGTTCACTGCTTTATGAAGCACTAATGATAGGTACAATCGGCTCAGTTATAGGAGTGGCAATTGCCTTACCTGTAGTTTTTTACATAAATGTACACGGAATAGATCTGGGAGGCATGATGCAGAACGCAACCATGATGATGCCAACTGTTGTCAGAACGCATATCACCCCTACAACCTATTACATTGGGTTTATACCGGGAATATTCTCAATGGTACTGGGTAATGCTCTGGCAGGGATTGGCATATACAAACGTCAGACTTCCAAACTATTTAATGAACTTGAAGTCTGAAACAATAAATAAAGTCTATAATAATTTGCAAGAACCTTTATAGATTACGATTAAATTATAAATAAATGAAAAGAATAATAAATAATAACAGCCCAATTGTCAGAACTACTCTCATAACTGCATTGGCGTTAATCTCCTTGCAGATGACAGGGCAGAATGGCAAAGAGATTCTTGAGAAAGTTGACCAAAACCTCTCCTCAAAAAACAGAATTATTGAATCTGCAATGACTATTCACGGAAGAAGATCAAGCAGAACAATAACCTCAAGAAGCTGGACAGAAGGAGATAAAAAATCTTTTACTGAATATCTTACTCCTGCTTCAGAGGCCGGAACCAAAATGCTTAAGTTGGAAGGACAACTGTGGATATACACCCCATCAGCAGACAGAACAATTCAGATCTCAGGACACCTGTTAAGGCAATCGGTAATGGGCTCTGATCTCTCCTACGAAGATATGATGGACGACAGAAAACTGAGTGATGTTTACAATGTAACAGTAACAGGAAAAGACACTCTGCAGAAAAGAGATGTATTAGTACTGGAACTTGTTGCCAAAGTAAGCGACATTGCGTACTACAAACAAAAAATGTGGATTGATGCAGAGAGATATGTCCCGCTCAGACAGGAGATGTATGCCAGGAGCGGGCAACTGCTCAAAAGGGTTGAACTCACCCAAGTAAAAAGAATTCAGAATCGCTGGTACCCTTCAAAAGTTGTTTACAAAGACATGCTTAAAGATGGTAAAGGCACCGAATTTGTTACCATATCTATCAAATTTGACCAGCCAATTCCCGAACATATATTCAGTAAGGCCTCCCTCAGATAAACATATCTAATAGATTTTGCTCAAGTCCGTTTATTAATCTAAATTTGTTGAATTAACACTGTAATTAACGGACATATGAAAAATTTTCTGAAAATAATAGCCGGCACATTCATAGGATCACTCCTTGCAATGGTGCTCGGTTTTTTTATTCTGCTTGGGGTAATCGGCTCAATGGCCACCCTGTCGAGCAGCGCAAAACCGGTTGTTCCAAAATCGGCCGTACTGTCACTAAACTTTGGAACCAAAATAACCGAGCAATCTGTTGAGGACCCTTTTGCTATGTTCAACCCTTTCGGAGGTTCCGAATCCAAAACCCAGGGTCTGTTAAACTTTATTGAGACAATTGACAAAGCAGCATCAGACAAGGCTATCAAGTTCATTTACATGAATGTAACAAATCTTAATGCAGGCATTAGCCACGTTGAGGAGATAAGATCTGCACTTGTAAGATTCAGAGAGAGTGGCAAACCAATTATCGCCTACGCCGACAACTTCTCACAGCCGGCTTACTATCTTGCAACAGCTGCAGATAAAATCTACATGAACCCGGGTGGAATGGCTCCACTGACAGGTTTAAGCATAAGCTCACTTTTCTTTAAAGATCTGCTCGATAAAGCAGGTTTGGAGGTTCAGCTTATCCGCCATGGCAAATTTAAAGCAGCCGCAGAGCAGTTTATAAGTAATAAAATGAGCAGCGAAAACAGGGAGCAGATTCAGTCATACATAGATGCAGTCTGGAATACCTGGGTTGAAGATATCTCTGCCGCAAGAGGAATTACTCCTGAGAGAATCAACCAGATGGCTGACAATCTTGAGTTGCACTCAGCAACAAAAGCTCTGGAAGAGAACATAGTAGATGGTCTTATGTATAAAGACAAACTAGTAGACACATTGGCTAAATTGTTTGGTGTAGAGAATGAGAAAGATCTCAAAATGATCTCTTCAACCAATTACTCAAAGGCTACACAAAAGGTAAACTTTAAGGAGAAGAACAAAATAGCAATTATTTATGCCGACGGTGAGATAATTATGGGAAAATCTGACGAAAACATTGCTTCAGACTCTTTCATAGAACATATTTCAAAAGTAAGGAAAGACAGTACAATTAAAGCTGTTGTATTCAGAGTAAACTCCCCGGGCGGATCTGCTCAGAGCTCAGATATTATTGACAGAGAGCTT
>Ga0154555_141_pt2 | contig 3571 bp, 3 predicted proteins | sample RifGroF2_FD_105698 | JGI IMG/M metagenome (GOLD analysis project Ga0154555, IMG submission 105698) | Bacteroidetes bacterium GWF2_39_10 | reverse complement strand
GTACTGAGGGAGAGCCTCTCAAGCTTTCAGGGTGTAGAGCACAGGATGGAAAAGGTGCTTAAGGTTAAAAATGTGTTGTATATCAATGATTCAAAGGCAACAAATGTTAACTCAACCTGGTATGCTCTTGAGAGCATGACAACTCCGGTAGTGTGGATTGCAGGCGGTAAAGACAAAGGAAATGAGTATGAGCCGCTTTTCGAGCTTGTTAAAGAGCGTGTAAGGGCAATTATATGTCTTGGTGCCGATAACACAAAACTACATAAAGTTTTTGGAGGTATGGTTGACAATATGTATGATGCAAAATCTGCAAAGGAGGCTGTTGAGATTGCCTATAATATAGCTCAGCCGGGTGATACAGTTTTACTATCTCCGGCCTGTGCAAGTTTTGATCTTTTCAAAAATTTTGAAGAGAGGGGCAGATTATTTAAGGAGGCAGTACAAAAGCTTTAATAATTCGAGACTTAAAAAGACTCATGGAAGAGAAGAACATAATATACAGACTTAAGGGAGATAAGGTGATATGGATTATCATTTTTATGCTTTCGCTTATCTCGATTGCGGCAGTGTACTCTTCCAGCAGCTCACTTGCATTCAGAGAGAATAAAAGCACCATGGACTTTCTGTTTAAGCAATTAAGGTTTGTAATATTCGGATTAACTGCACTTTACATTTGCTATAAGATTCCTCTTGGATGGTATAGAATGCTCTCCTATTTCGGAATAATTCTATCAATTGGTTTCCTGGTAGCTACTATGATCGTTGGAAGCAGCTATAATGATGCAGAGAGATGGCTGAGAATTGGTGTTATATCTTTTCAGCCTGCCGAGTTTGCAAAGATTGCTGTTGTTCTTTATCTGGCAAAAATCCTTGAAGACTTTAAATTTGAAACATTTAAAGAATTTTTAATCTGGGCTGTGGCTCCGCTGGGCACTGTTATTCTACTTATTTTGTACGGAAGTATATCTACCGGCCTTCTGGTAGGGGCTGTCTCATTTCTGCTTTTTCTTATTGCAGGAATTAAGTGGAAACATCTCTTAAAAACAGCAGGAATAGCAGTATTAATGCTGGTGCTGATTGTTGTACTGAACATGGCTTTCGGTCTTTTTCCGAGGTTAGAGACCGCTGTTAACAGAATAAAAAGTCATACTGTTGAAAACAAAGCCGAGGATACGCTCTCTCCTCAGGAAAAGCAGTCAATACTGGATAAAACATTCCAGGCCGATATGGCAAAAATAGCTGTGGCATCTGCAGGAATTCTGGGAAAAGGTCCCGGAAACAGCATCCAGAGAAATCTTCTTCCACATCCATACTCAGACTATATCTATGCAATAATCATAGAGGAGTGGGGTTTCATAGGGGGGTTTTTAGTATTAATGCTTTATGTCTGGTTCTTTACAAGGTGTATAATGCTTGCAAAGGCATGTACAAAAACATTCTCCCTAATGGTTGTAATGGGACTTGCAATACTCATAACATCCCAGGCAATGCTTCATATCTGTGTCAATGTAGGGCTCTTACCCGTAACAGGACACACTTTGCCGCTTGTCAGTCTTGGCGGTACATCGCTTATTATCATGAGTGGAGGATTTGGTATTATTTTGTCTGTCAGCAGAACGATTGAGAATATTTCAACAAAAGAGGCAGCAGCAAAGGCAGAAGAGAATAAAAATGAAGAGAATAACAGTGTCGCAGCTGTTAAAGAGGAGAAAAAATAGATGAAAAAGGGGATTAGAGTCATAATCAGTGGTGGTGGAACGGGAGGACATATCTTCCCGGCAATATCCATTGCCAATGCTCTTAAGGAAATTAGCCCCGAATGTGAGATACTGTTTGTAGGAGCATTGGGAAGAATGGAGATGGAGAGGGTTCCCGCTGCAGGATATAAAATTGAAGGGCTGCCTGTTGCAGGGTTACAGAGGTCTTTAAGTATTGAAAATTTAAAGCTCCCCTTCAGGATAGTAAAAAGCCTTGGGATGGCAGGAAGAATTATTGAGAATTTCAAACCTGACGCTGCTGTTGGTGTAGGAGGGTATGCTTCCGGTCCACTGCTGTGGATGGCAGGAAGAAAGAGAGTCCCGTACATTATACAGGAGCAGAACTCATACGCCGGACTTACAAATAAATTGCTTGGAAAGAGGGCGAAAAAAATATGTGTTGCATATGAGGGGATGGATAAATTCTTCAATAGTGATAAGATAATTCTTACAGGGAACCCAGTAAGAAAGGGTATAACAAAAGCTACCCCTGAGATGAAAGAGAGGGCTGCTCAACTTTTTTCTCTGGACAGAAGCAAAAAGACACTGCTTGTTACAGGGGGGTCACTGGGAGCAGGAACTCTTAACAGATGCATGACAGAATGGATAACTGCAAACATGGAGTGCGATGTTAATATAATCTGGCAGACAGGAAAATACTACTATAACAATATTAAAGGGTTTAATGAACAAAACCCCAGAAACTACATACGATGTTACGAATTTCTGAGCGATATGGATCTTGCGTTAGCTGCAGCAGACGTGGTAATCAGCAGAGCCGGAGCAGGAACCATTTCTGAGCTTTGCATTGCAGCCAAAGCGGTAATATTTGTACCGTCACCTAATGTAGCCGAAGATCATCAGACTCACAATGCCAGATCTCTATCCGACAAAGGAGCTGCGCTTCTTGTCCCTGACCAGTATGCCGTAGAAGAGCTGATGAAAACAGCAATGAGCCTTATAAAAGAGGATTCGCAAATAAAAGAACTTGAGATAAAAATTGAAGAGATGGCACTAAGAAATTCTGCAGAGATCATTGCAAGAGAGATAATTAAAGCAGCATCCCTTTAAAATAAATGATAAAATGAAAAATGTCTATTTGATTGGAATTGGAGGAATCGGGATGAGTGCCCTTGCCAGATATTACAAACATCACGGCAGCAATGTGGCAGGTTATGACAGAACTCCCAGCTCGCTTACCGATGAGCTTCAGCAGGAGGGAATGAATATCCATTTTGAAGATGATATTACCCAAATACCTCAGGTTTTCAAAAAGGAGAAAGATAAAACGCTGGTAATATATACACCGGCTATTCCTACCGATCTTATGGAGTACATCTACTTTAAGGAGATGGGGTATACAATTGTCAAAAGATCTCTTGCTCTGGGAGTTATTGCAAAGGAGAAGCGCACGTTAGCTGTTGCCGGAACTCACGGAAAAACAACAACATCTACCCTATTAGCTCATATTCTTGAAAATTCAGGCAGAGGGTGCAACGCTTTTCTTGGTGGTATCTCAAAAAACTACCATACCAATTTATTGTTAAGCGAGAGTAATCTTCTTGTAGCTGAGGCAGATGAGTTTGACAGATCGTTTCTTCAGCTATGGCCTCAGACTGCTGTTATAACATCTGCCGATGCCGACCATCTTGACATATACAACAATTACGAAACAATAAAAAAGGCGTTTGAAGATTTTGCCTCACAGGTAAACGGGACATTAATAGTTAAGAAAGGGGCAGGAATTGATGCCGAAAATGTAAGTAAAGCAAAGGTTCTCTATTACTCATACGATGAGGAGTGTGATTTTTATG
>Ga0154555_108_pt2 | contig 4628 bp, 4 predicted proteins | sample RifGroF2_FD_105698 | JGI IMG/M metagenome (GOLD analysis project Ga0154555, IMG submission 105698) | Bacteroidetes bacterium GWF2_39_10 | reverse complement strand
TTAAACCTCCATTAGGGAAGCTTGATGCATCAGGCTCCTGCTGGACAAGGGCTTCACCTTTGAAATTTTCAAATACTCCCCCGTTTTTTGAGGGATCTACAAAAGCCTCATGCTTCTCTGCTGTTGCGTCTGTGAGAGGATGAAACCAGTGAGTGTAGTGAGTCGCCCCCCTTTCAATTGCCCACGCTTTCATTCCTGAAGCAATCTGGTTTGCAACTCCTCTGTCTATCTTAACTCCGTCATTAACTGCCAGTTGAACTGCATCAAAGGCTTCAGCCGATAGGTATCGGCGCATCTTCTCTACATCAAAGACATTCTGACCAAAGTATTGAGAAACAGGTGCGCTTTCAAGGTAAAATCTTTCGGCCTTATGGCCCGAAAACTCATCTAATGCCCTTTTTCTGAAACTACTCATTGTCTTTACGAATTAACCTGATTTATTAACCCGCAAATGTAATTATAATTTTACAAAGAGATTATATTTTTTGTACTTTTGCTCAAATAACTAAACTCATTAAAAATGAAACAGACTGCCACTTTCCTGACAATTTTCATGTGCTTTCTTTTTGGAAGTTCACTCAGTGCTCAAAACAACAACATTCAGAAGTATATCGAGTCTCTTAAGCGAGACACTCTTTTTACCGACGCAGTAGTTGGTATAATGGTTACTGATTCAAAAGGGAAGATAATTGCCTCTTGGAACCCGGACATGCCGTTGCTGACGGCATCAACAATGAAAACAATCAGTACAGGAATGGCTCTTACCGTTCTTGGGAAAGATTACCGCTTTTCGACCCGGCTTGCCCACGACGGTTACATAAAAGATGGGGTTCTTTATGGTAATCTGTACATTATAGGTGGTGCAGATCCGACCTTGGGTTCAATGGACACCCTGGCTACCCCGGTCGTTACCCTGTTTGCAAAATGGAAAGAGGCAGTTGTTGCAAACGGAATCAAACGTATAAACGGGAATCTTGTAGCCGATGACCGCTTTTTTGAACCGGAAATTGTTCCTGAGAGTTGGGCCTGGAACAATATCGGGCCATCTTACGGTGGGGGAACATCAGGATTGTCATTTAACGAGAATTTGCAATACTTCAACTTCAGACCCGGTCTGAACAAAGGAGACAAAGTCTTTTTCAACAAGGTATATCCCGAAATTCCGGAAATGAAATATATAGTAAATCTGACGACTGCAGACAAAGACAGAGGCAGGTCATCTTATCACGTCTCTGATCTTGCAAAGGTAGGTCGTTTTTCAGGTAGTGCAGCTCTGGGTGCAGATTCGGTAATAATAACAGTCGCCAATAAATATCCACATTTAAGTTGTGCTCTCGAATTTCGCAAATATCTTGAAAACCTGGGGATACACAGTAATGCTGAAATTCTGGATGCAAGGGAAAATAATTTACCGACAGAGGAGAGTATGACAATAATTGATGTAACATACTCCCCTTCTCTCGCCTCAATTATCAACGTAACTAATCGAATCAGCAATAATTTCTATGCTGAGACACTCCTCAAAATGGTTGGCAAGCAGATGACAGGAGTTGGATCATATGACTCATCCAGAGTTGCAGTACAGAGGCTTTTTAGAGAAATGGGGCTTAAAACAAAGGGGTATACTCAGGCTGACGGAAGTGGTCTGTCAAGACAGAACTATGTATCAGCGAGATTTTTCTGTAATTATTTCGCAAAGATGAAAGAAAACCCTAACTTTGATTTGTTTTTCAATTCACTGCCACAACCGGGAAAACCGGGAACACTCAGAAGTGTTCTAAGTGATGAAAAACCCTCTGACAAAGAGAGAATTCACGCTAAAAGCGGTTCTTTGGCCAACGTCAGGTGTTATGCAGGATATACTGTCAGAAAGAATGGGGAGTTAATTCACTTTGCCATTCTTGCGAATAACTTTTCTGCCAGAACTGCACAAATGCAGGTAGGAATTGAGGGATTTATGAGAGAACTAACAAAATATTAAAATAAATAAAACCAACATGTTAACACTTTCCAAAAAAGCTAATGAAATGCCGGCTTCTCCAATCAGGAAGCTTGTACCTTATGCAGACCAGGCCAAAAAAAGAGGAGTAAAAGTCTATCACCTGAACATAGGTCAGCCTGACATAGCATCTCCTAAAGAGGCTCTTGATGCTGTTAAAAACATTAAACTTGATTTGATCTCATACCCTCATTCTGCAGGTATTGAATCTTACAGAGATGGACTTGTTAAGTACTATGAATCTGTAAACATTCATGTAACCGCAAATGAAATTAACATAACCAACGGTGGCAGCGAGGCTCTTCAAATAGCACTTGCCGTTACCTGCAACCCGGATGATGAGGTAATTGTTATGGAGCCTTTCTATACCAATTACAACTCCTTTGCCGTTCAGAACAGTGTAAAATTGGTTCCTATTGCAACCAGTATCGATAACGGATTTGCTTTGCCTGAAATCAGCGAATTCGAAAAGCTCATCACTCCAAAGACAAAAGGGATAATTATTTGCAGCCCGGGAAATCCTACCGGAACCCTATACCCAAAGGAGGCAATTGCAAAACTTGGAGAGATTGCCGAAAAACATGAACTTTTCATATACTCCGATGAAGTTTACAGAGAGTTCTGCTATACAGATGACCCTCACTTTTCTTGCATGCACCTTAAGGGACTAGAGAACAATGTAATCCTGATTGACTCAGTTTCAAAAAGATACAGCTTGTGCGGAGTAAGAATCGGAGCTATTGTCTCAAAGAACAAAGAGGTAATGAGTGCAGTACTAAGATATGCCCAGGCAAGACTTTGCTCTCCTGCGCTAGGTCAGATTGCGTCTGAAGGGGCACTTGCCACTCCAAAAGAGTATTTTGAGGCTGTTCGCACCGAGTACATGAACAGAAGAGATGTAATGGTTGAAATGCTTAACAAAATGGAGGGTGTTAAAACGCCAATGCCAATGGGAGCATTCTACACAATTGCCAAGCTTCCTGTTGACGACAGCGATAAATTTGCTCAATGGCTTCTTGAAGAGTTTCAGTATGAAAATCAAACAGTAATGGTTGCCCCTGCAGCCGGGTTCTATGCCACCAAGGGTAAAGGTACTGATGAGGTTAGAATAGCTTATGTTCTTAAGATAGAGGATCTCAAAAATGCAATGAAATGTCTTGAAGTTGCTCTTAAACAATATCCGGGACGTACAATTTAATATTGAATTTTTAAATTACAGACTACCGGCTTAAAGCAATTTAGGCCGGTTTTTCTATATTAAAACAGAAAGTCTGCTCATAGCTATTAATATAAGTAATACCAAAAATTCAACCCGTCTGTTTGAAGTGGTTGACTCATGGGTTACATATTCAGATACTATCAGGGAAAATGGGATTGAAATCAGAAAGAAGAAGCCCGGCTGTACTGCAGGATATAAAACAGAGACAACACTCAAAACTATTAAAAAAGAAATATTTCTGGAAACAGCTGCCGATTTGAGAATTTTATAGGTACCGGATAGTTTTCCTACCATAATTATTGACCTCCAGAATATTAATACAAAAGAGAGGATAAGTATTCCTCCGGCAACACTGTCTACCCTTATGACTGGGGCAGAAATTCTCTTAAAATCATTAACTACTCCATCGAATATTATGCCGGAATCTCCAAAAAAGAGATGCCGTGCAGATAAAGCAAACACATAAGGTAAAGCAAGCATAAGAAGAGCAATAACAATGTTTCTGAGCTCAAAGGAGCTTGATTGCAGCGAATAGTAAAAGACCAACGGAACAATTACAAGAAGGTGAAAGTCAAACAAGGTTGCTGCAGATACCAGAAAAACAGAAAAAACAATGTTCCTGTCATTATCCTTTGTAAAAAGCGATATGTAAATTGAGGTGAGTACCAGAGGAGCGGCAACGATACTCCCGGTAAAGATAAGAGCAGAAGGTGGTGTCAATACAAAAATCATAAACATTAATGGCGCTATTAATGAAGGATTGCCACAATTAAATACTCTGCTGTTAAAAAAAAATAAAAGAGCTGATGTCAAAAGAATTAGACCTATAACAATTAGTGCTGATAAATCAGATGTTAATGACTCAGTATTAAATATTTTCGATAGAATTGGAAGCGTTTCCGGCTTTAATTTGTCAAAATTTAAAACATTCAGTCTAACCGAAGAGACCAGCATCAGAATCACATACAAGCCCAGGAAGATGGGTGAGTAAACAAATCTGTATCTTGCTGTTCCTCTCATAATAAGTCAAGCCCTATATCCCTCCTGTAGTATTTGTCCTTAAAATCAATCAGCTCAATAAGATTATAAAGCCTCTCCCTACCCCTGATGATGTCTGATTCGGTTACGGTAAGAGCCAGAACTCTACCTCCGTTTGTAATAACTTTACCCTCTTTATCTGCTGTTCCGGAATGGAAAAGAGTTTCGCCCTTAAATGACTCGAAACCTGTAATCTCATATCCTTTATGGTACTCCTGAGGGTAACCTCCTGAAACCATAACCAGAGTAAGAGCTGTATGGCTATATATTTCTATCTTCTCCTTGCCTAACTCACCCTTTCCCAGAGCAATAAAATGGGCAAGTAAATCACTTTTAATTCTTGGTATCACAGCCTCTGTTTCAGGATCTCCC
>Ga0154555_102_pt4 | contig 5590 bp, 4 predicted proteins | sample RifGroF2_FD_105698 | JGI IMG/M metagenome (GOLD analysis project Ga0154555, IMG submission 105698) | Bacteroidetes bacterium GWF2_39_10 | reverse complement strand
GACTGCCAATATGCAGCTTCTTATTCAAAGAGCTCTCAGTCCTGCAAAAATTATATCAGTTAAGATTAACGAAGAGGAGAAGAGAGTCGGAGTATTTTTAAAACCCGGAGATGTATCCCTTGCAATAGGTAAAGGCGGTAGCAACATTAAGCTGGCCGGAATGCTTATAGGAATGGAGATTGATGTATTCAGAGATATTGAAGAGGAAGAAGAGGATGTTCTTCTAACGGAATTCAGTGACGAAATTGATGAATGGATTATTGCAGCTCTCAAATCTATCGGTTGCGATACCGCCAAGAGCGTACTTGCACTGCCGGTTTCAGAAATAGTAAGAAGGGCTGACCTCGAAGAGGAGACAGTTATTGAAATACAGAGAATTCTAAGAGAGGAGTTCGAATAGATTAAAAAGAAGGGAGGAAATATATGACAGTAAACGAAAGCATAAGAATAAACAAAGTTCTCAAAGAGTTCAACATCGGGCTGGGGACCCTGGTTGACTTTTTCAAAAGTAAAAAAATCGAGATTGAGGCCAATCCCGGGACCAAGATAACACCTGAAATGTACGAGCTTGTTCAGAAAGAGTTTGGTAAAGAGTTGCTCATCAAGGAGCAATCAAAAAAGGTTGCCATCAAGGTTAAAGACATTACCGATAAAGCTGAATCTCATAAAGATGATGATTCAGACTCAGAAGATGAGATGCCTGTAAAAGAGGTATTCATCAAAACTACTATTGCAGAACCTCCAACTCCCAAGATCATTGGTAAAATCGATCTTTCCTCCCATGAAAGACCAAAGCACATTTTTACACCGGAACCCCAACCGGAAACTGTCATAGCAAAAGTTGTAAGCGAACCTGTTGTTAAACCCGAAGTTAAACCGGAGATTAAACCGGAAGTTAAACCGGAGATTAAACCGGAAGTCAACGCTGAGGCAGCAATTGAAGTAACTCCGGAGGCAAAACCACAGGTAATTCAAGATGTGAATGCTGAAGTAAAGCCCGAAATTAAAGAAGAGGCTAAACCTTTGATTATTCAGGAGGTAAAATCTGAGATTAAAGAAGAGGTGAAACCTGAGGTTAACGAAGAGATCAAGACTGAGGTTAAAGAAGAGATCCAGTCTGAAGCTAAAGTTGAGGTTACCCCTGTTGCACAAACAGAGTCTAAACCTCCGGTTATATCCCAACAACCTCAGACCGAAGTTAAGCAGGAACCAACTCGTGAAGTTAAGCCAGAAGTAGTAAAGACTGCTGTTAAGCCTGACGAAAAAGCGCAAATAGAAAAAGAACAAAATATTGCACCTGTGATAGAACACATCGAGACAAAAGTAGAGAGACTTGTAGGACCAAAAATCAGCGGTACACTTGACCTTTCGCAATTTGAAAAGAAAAAAAGTGAACCCAGACAAAACGGAAGTGAAAGTCACAAGGGTAAAAGAGAGAGAATCAGAAAACCTCAAAAAGAGAAGGTTGATCTCTCCAAAGAGTCTAAGAACAATCCGGCCAGACCAATACCTGACAGGAATAACATTCAGAAAAAGAACACAACCGGCAAACCGCTCCCAAAAGAGAAGTTTAAACCGGTAAGAACTGAGGTTGACGAAGATCAGGTTCAAAAGCAAATAAAAGAGACCTACGCCAGAATGACCGAAGGTAAAGGAAAGGCAAAGGGAGCTAAATACAGAAAAGACAAAAGAGATCATGCATCTCAAAAACTACAGGAAGAGCATGAAATTGAACAACTTTCAAGCTCAACTCTCAAGGTTACAGAATTTGTAACAGTAAATGACCTTGCAATAATGATGGATGTAGCCGTCATTAAGGTTATTGAGGCGTGTATGAATCTGGGTCTTATGGTATCCATTAACCAAAGACTCGATGCAGAGGCAATGGTTCTGGTAGCAGAAGAGTTTGGATTTAAAGTAGAGTTTGTAACTGCAGACATACAGGATTCAATTCAGGAAGAGGAAGACAGTGACGGAGATCTTGTAACAAGACCACCAATTGTTACGGTAATGGGACACGTTGACCACGGGAAAACCTCATTACTTGACTATATAAGAAAAGCCAATGTAATTGCCGGAGAGGCAGGAGGAATCACTCAACATATTGGTGCATACAATGTTAAGATAGCCAGCGGAGAGAGGATTACATTTCTGGATACTCCGGGCCACGAAGCCTTTACTGCAATGCGTGCCAGGGGTGCTAAAGTGACCGACATCGCAATTATTATAATTGCTGCTGACGATTTTATAATGCCACAAACAAGAGAGGCAATAAACCACGCCCAGGCAGCCGGTGTACCGATGATATTTGCAATCAACAAGATTGATAAGCCGGGTGCCAATGCTGAAAAAATTCGTGAACAGCTTGCCAACATGAACCTTCTGGTAGAGGATTGGGGTGGAAAATACCAGTGCCAGGAAATATCTGCAAAACAAGGCCTTAATGTAGATAAACTACTAGAAAAGATACTTCTTGAATCAGAACTTCTGGACCTGAAAGCCAATCCTGCCAAGAGAGCCAAAGGAACAATCATTGAGAGTTCCCTGGATAAAGGAAGGGGATATCTGGCAACCGTACTGGTTCAATCGGGAACACTTCATATAGGAGACATACTTCTTAGCGGAAGTCAAACCGGAAGAATCAAAGCAATGTTCAACGAGAGGGGTCAGAAGATAACCGAAGCCGGCCCATCTACACCGGTTTCAATTCTCGGTCTCAATGGAGCACCTGCTGCAGGAGAGCTCTTTAATGTAATGGAGGATGAGAAAGAGGCAAGAGATATTGCCAACAAGAGAGAACAACTTATAAGAATACAGGGGTTAAAAACCCAGAAACATATCACACTTGAGGAGATCGGCAGACGAATTGCAATCGGCAACTTCCAGGAACTTAACATCATTGTGAAAGCTGACGTTGACGGTTCTATTGAAGCACTCTCTGATTCACTTATTAAACTCTCAACAGAAGAGGTACATGTAAATGTTATCCACAAAGCTGTTGGAGCTATTTCAGAATCCGATGTATTACTTGCAGCAGCCTCAAATGCTATCATCATAGGCTTCCAGGTAAGACCTTCTACAAGTGCCAGGAAAATAGCAGATAAAGAACAGATTGAGATAAGACTCTACTCCGTTATATATGATGCTATTAACGAGGTTAAAGATGGTATGGAGGGCATGCTCGCTCCTGAGAAGAAAGAGGAGATAACAGCAACAGCAGAGGTAAGAGAGGTATTCAGAATTTCAAAAGTGGGTACTATTGCCGGCTGTATGGTTAAAGAGGGCAAACTCACCAGAAATGCAAAAGTCAGAATAATTCGAGACGGTATTGTAATCTACTCAGGTTCTCTTGGATCGCTTAAGCGTTTTAAAGAGGATGTGAAGGAGGTTGCTTCAGGATATGACTGCGGTCTTAACATTGATGGATACAACGATGTTAGAAACGGCGATATTATTGAGGCATACACAATTGTAGAAATAAAAAGAAAGCTGTAAGGTTACTTACAGCTCTCTTTTCAATATTTTATCAGATTTAAATAATATTAACTTCGGGCTCAATTTCAATACTGAATTTGTCAAGTACACTTTTCTGAATTGAATGAGCGAGATTTATAAGTTCTTCACCTGTTGCCCCCTCATAGGCAACAAGAACAAGTGCCTGGTTTGGGTGTACTCCTACATTCCCAAACCTTTTTCCTTTAAAGCCACACTGTTCGATAAGCCAGGCCGCAGGTATTTTACTAAAACCGCTTTGGGCAGAAAAGACTTTCAGTGAAGAATTTTCATTTTTAAGTTTAAAGGCCATATCTTCAGGCACTACCGGATTTTTAAAAAAGCTTCCTGCATTCCCAATCACTTCCGGATCAGGAAGTTTGCGTTTTCGTATATCAATGATAGCCTTTCTTACATCATATAATCCGGGCTCTTTTAGACCTGAGAGTTCCGCTGCTACATCTGCGTAATTTGCATTAATTACAGGATATTTTGACAAACAAAAGGTAACGTATGTAATAATGGTTTTGGACTTGAGCTCCCTTTTAAAAATACTGTCACGATAACCAAACCGGCACTCATCATTTGACAGAGAACTCTCTTTATGTGTTTCCAAATCAATAAATTCAACAGAAACAACAGAGTCGGCAACCTCCGATCCATAGGCTCCAATATTTTGAACAGGTGAGGCACCTACACACCCGGGAATATGAGAAAGGTTTTCAACCCCACCCCATCCTCTGTCAACACAGTAGGCCACAAATGTATCCCAATTTACTCCCGCCCCTGCTCTCAGATAAACAGAGTTTTTATCTTCACCAGTTACAGTAATCGATGTAATATCAGGGCGAATCAACAAACCGTTAAAATCCTTTGAGTAAAGAAGATTAGACCCCGAACCGGTCACAAGAATAGGCATCCCTTTAAACCTGGTATCGGAGAGAACCCTCTTTATCGAAGCTACATCTGCAGGCTGTGCAAACCATCTTGCCTTAGCCTTAAGGCCCAGAGTATTTAACTTTTTCAGCTCTTTATTCTCCGTTATCATTTTTCAACTTTTCAGTTTCTGCAATCCACTCAGATTCAGAATGTTTATGAATATAAACTGTTCTACAAACATACCTCATAATTACAATCATCAATAAGATAATAACTGCTGCTATCTCAGCCGATAGCTGCTCCCTTATTCTTGTCTTAGCTGCCAGCAATTCAGGGTCTTCATCAAGAATAGAATCTATCTCTTTGTAAGGCATACCTGCAGATGACCATTTTTTAGTTATTGTGCCATCATAAAAATAGACAACACCTCCGTTTGAGCGGTTAAATGTTAGAAGAGTCTTGAAATCTGTATGATATGTATTTGCATCTATTCCATGTGCTTTTGTAGTTTTTTCAGTCACACCCCAACCCGATCCGGTGAGAATGGCAAAAGGTAGATTTTCTCTTTTCAGAGAGTCAATAAACCTGTTTATTCTAAGAGCCTTTTTCTCTCCAATCTTATGCATATAGGGCACAGAGATAATGAACAAAGGACCTTTTATTGCTAAAAGAGAATCGGTTACATAAGTGCCATGTATATCGGAAACCGCAAAATCCATAGGTTTTACAAAACCCTTTCCTTTGGTCTGTTTAGTCTGGGAATCTACAAACGTGTAAGTTGAATCAGGCAGATTATCAATTGAAAATTCGTGATTTTTACCATCTTTCGAATAAATCAGAACCGTTTCAAACTGTGGCTCTGATGTGTTAAGCGGGATGTTTTCCAGTTTGTTTGCAACGTTTGTTCCAACCTTAAATTCCATGAAGTCAATAAGTGGCAGGTGTCTGTATGAATATGATGAAAGACCCATTATCATTAGTGCATAAACAGCTGCAAAACCCCACTCCCAGGCTGCCGGAGCAACAGGGATGAATTTGTTTCTCTGAAAATATAAAATTGTGGCAAAAAACATCAGAACCACATTCTTAAGAAATGTTTCAAGATTTGTCAGCTTAAGAGCCTCTCCAAAACAACCACAGTCAGTTATTGGATTGAATATCGCAAGTATAAGAGTAAGCACCGTGAAACCGGCCATAAACCAGAATGCTACCTTACAGG
>Ga0154555_112_pt1 | contig 14331 bp, 9 predicted proteins | sample RifGroF2_FD_105698 | JGI IMG/M metagenome (GOLD analysis project Ga0154555, IMG submission 105698) | Bacteroidetes bacterium GWF2_39_10 | reverse complement strand
AGGTATTTTTGCAGATATTGCTTTGCCTCTTTACTTTTTACATCAAAAATGATTTCGATATTGTCTGATAGGTAGATGTATTCACGAAAAGAAGGCTTCCCTCTATATGTCCCTTCTCTTAATGATTGAATGGTTACAAAACAATTGTTCACACAGAAGCTACCTGAAACCCGATATTCTATGGTCGCATCTTTTATAAAAGAGAACTCTTTACTTTTCTTTGCTTCAAAGATGTCTTTTCCATCAATGGTAATGGCCTGATTGAACAATGCCATCTTAATGGAATAAGGCGAAGGGATCAGTAAAGATTTTGCACCCGAATTGGTTGAGTTGCTTTCTTTTAATGAGAACAAGTTTGTTGGCTTATATATAACAGAAAACTTCATATTCAGATTATTTTATAAGGTTCTTCCGCAATTAGGTCCTTAATGATTTCAGATAACGCACCAAGCCCATTAAATTGTCTAACAGTTATTGCTCCTGATTCAATCATGTTTAAATTAGTTGCAATGGTTCCGATTTCGGTTTCGTAACCTGAATTTATTGGACTAATCGTTGGAGCAGGGATCAACTTTTCAGAATAGGTTACTACCCCTTTGAAGTCGGTAATGTGAGGTTTCTGACTGCTGGTCATGGCTCCTCTTGGATTTAAGAATGAATTCAATAAGGATTGTAAAATAGCCTTGTACCTTGCTCGGCGTTTGTTGTCATCTATTGAGTATACTCTATCAATATCGTTGAAGCCAATTCGGTAGGTGTCGATATTACAAACAAAAGCATAAGCGCCGTGATTTGCAGGACGATGAAAAATGTTTTGACCTTCGTTGGAGCTTTCACCTTTAACTCCAGTGGAACTATGTACAACTTTTGTGTGTAAATATGTTTCGGTGTTGTTTTTTCCGGGTATTCCAATTGTCCAGCCAAATTCTATAACTGATTTACGAGGTGTATTTGAGCTATCTTTATTATCTCCAACTTTATCGGTAATTAAAATTCCGTGTGTGTCGCAAACTGCACAAGAGTTGATTAGGGCATCAATAACAACTCCAGCTTTTTCATTTTTCTTCTTTTTCTCGGTGATGTAACTTAGTAGTTCAGCCGATGAAATTCGATTGGGATTTAATGCTTTTGAATACTGACTTAATTCAATCCCGTTATCTATGCAATGGTTGACCAAATGCCCAGCATGAATATGCTTAAACATGTCGCCACTGATACCATTTACAGTATGTTCCTGACCTTCTTTGTCAACAATTGTTAGTTGTCGAGTCATAATTTGGTTGCCTTCTCCCCCTTCGTTGTTTAAAGAGTGCATATTCAGGGTGATTTCACCACTGATTGAAATAGATGCAATTTGTTTTGTCATGATATTATTATTTAATTGTTTATAATTATTCTGGTGATTCTTCTCCTTCAATTAGTCCTTCAATCCCCGCCTTGTTTGCTTCTTTCTCGGTTAATGCGAAGCCATAAGATGCTAGTAGAGCTCCAACAACTTTAGATGGATACTTATCAAGAAGTCCATAAAATAGACTTAATTCGTTCTCACGAATGTTGGCTCTAAGTACGGTTCCGTTCTTTTCAGCATAGCGAGCAGTTTCTGCATTAAATGTGGCGATAAATTGACCAATAAATCCAGCTAAATCAGATGCTGATTTTGACTTGTTTTGCAAACTCTGAGCTAAACCATAACGGATTTCAAACTTACGTTGATCCTTGGGAGTGTACTGTAAGGTTACAGTACTTTTGCGAATGGCATAAGCCACTTTCTGAAATCCCTCATTTGAGATGATCTCATAGATTTTAAATTCAGTCATGTTCATATTTTTAAAGAATTTATTTAATGAAGTTACTTTAAATGGCAATGCATATTTTTTTCTTGAAAAGTTTGACATGATATGCTCGGCATACCAGAAAATAAACCTAGCCCAACTTGAGAAATGCGAGCTTGTTAAAAAGGTGCGGTAAGCAATCAAACCTTGAGTTGCATCTCCTAATTCTTCTATGCTTCCAATAATATTGATTTGCTCTTTTAAAAGCTCCACCCAATCTTTTGCTTCATCTTCGTTATCGAATTCAATAAAATCGGGGGTCTGGAGCTTGGATATGTTAACCACTGCTTTGTTTTGTCCCAAGTCCTTTTGATACGTCGAATGAAGACCTGTTATGATGTTTCTCGCTTTAAAACTTTTATATTCCTCAGTATTTTCAATGAGTTGTTTGTTCAGGATTAGAAGGTTTAAAATGTCAACTTTCAAAGGTGTATTCCCTTTGATATTTTTTTTGAAAGACAAAACAATCTGCCTCTGTAAGGTGTATTCTGCTTTTTTAAAGTCGGGCACAACAACTTTCATGTCGTAACTACTACCAACCTTAACCAATTGACAGAGCATGTTGGTTAAAGCTCCTGATGTTTTCATCGTTTCACTAATCCAATTCAGCTTTATCGGCCCAGCCGATGCCCCAGAAGCCTTTCCTTTGTTCTGTCCTTTTCCTGTTGTTGGATTATAGATTTGAAGGGCAGTTACCGTATCATCAAAACTATTTAACGCCTTTGGTTTAAGTTCAACGATAAAATCTGAATAATAATCCAAGATGGCTTTTACAATTTCAGGAAATGCTTCTTTGTTTGACGAAATGTTTCGGTAAAGTTTATCAAACCCTACAAAATTATTAGGGGTAATCACTTGGCTATATACATCCAGTTCTGGGTAAATCTTCTTTTCTTCGGAATAGATGCGTTCAATCTCTTTAATTTTTTGTTTCAACTGATCTGATTTGTCTTTACCCGCAAACTCTTTGAAGGCTTTTTGTGTAAGTTCCTGACGTTCTTTTTTTAGGTCACGTTGTTTCGGATAATCGAAAAAAATTTCATCAAATGTGCCGGATGAATCCCGAACGACATATTGGAATAATGGAAAGTAGTTTAGCTTCTGTATTTGTTCCAGATGAATTTCAGGTCTTGAGGTGAGTTCATAGTACAATCCTTTATCCTCTATCCATAGCTTTGGTCGATTAAGTTCAGTTCTGCTTTGGATTTCATTTAGTAAATTAGCTAAACCAAATGCTTCAATAGTGTCGGAATATGTTCCGATTCCTTTTTTAACTTTGAATTTGGAATACATGGTCTTATAGTTTTAGATATTTTTCAATATTCATCGTTGCTTTCTGATCACATAAGCGAAGTATTCGAACGAAAAAAAAATAAATTACCCATTCTTCATTATTGCGAGGTGTAAAATCGGTCAACCTTCCTCCTCGTGCTTTTTGTGGGAGTGTTGCTTTTAAATCAATCTCTTCAAATAATCGCTCAATTTCTTTGTAATGAATTTGTGTAATTTCAAAATCCGCATAAGTTTCTGTTTCAACTCCATGATGTTTTAATATAGCTGTTGAAATCGCATTGGCGAGATCTTCATAATCATCCGGGTCAATAATTGTCTCTGCGCTTTTAATAAATGCTAATGCGCCAGCTCCAGCATGGGGCGGTTTGTTCTTTGCTCCGCTTTGTTTTTCAATTTCTTTGTCGATAAGCTCATTAAAATCACTGTGAGCTAAAACTTCATCGGGTTTATAATTACCTCTGAGAATTTGTAGCTCTCTCATTGGCTTCTGCCAAGCGGAATTAAGTTTGCCATAATCATGCAGGCAAATCATGGCTTTAATCAATTTGTCCCAATCAATGCTTGCTCCCCAGTATCTATCCAATTGCTGAAATGCAAATTGCAGTTTGGGTTTGAGTTCCTGCTCATAACAATTAATAATGGCCTTATTGTGTTGCCAAAAGGTGTCTTTACGGTATTCAATTGCTTCTTTTTCTTTTTTCTCATAAGGTTTGAGCGGCGAACATGTTGTTCCTGTACCCAATTCAAGGCCTGCTCCTGATGTGTATTTGAATATGGATTTATCAACAAAAACGGTATCGTAGCAATTTTTAAGTAGATACGGATTATTGATTGGTTTTAGGGTAAAACCCTCGCTATCCAAAGTATCCCAGTCAATAAACTGCGACTCCTTATTGCTTTCTGCTTTGAAAATTACGTCTTTGTTTTGTTCAAGAATCTCTTTGCTCCATTTGATAAATGACCATTTGTACAGTCCAATCGTCTGGTATTTGTAGGGTATAAAAGTACCCCGTGTTTCTTTTGAAGAATCAATAATTGCAATCTCAATGCTCTGTATGTCGCGTATTGTCTGGGAGTACATGTTCTTTTCACAAGTCTTCCACGATTGTTGGATTTTGGAACGGTTGAAGTTGTTTTCTTTGATTAGTGAATAATCACTCAATTCTTTAGACATTAATATTTCATCTACAAGCTTTTGCGAAATGTCTTTATCGAGGATAGAAATTCCTTTTAACTTTTCCAACGTTAATTTGCAAAGCGACTCGTCGTAAGGCAAGTATTTATTGTTTATTGCTCTTTTTTGTTTTTCTTCTTCCTCATCATCTGTTTCAATTTCATGTTCTTCTCGTTCTTCCAGTTCCAGAATGTCATATACCAATATTTCACCGTATTCGTCTTCCCAACGGGCGCAACGTCCGGCGCGCTGTAAAAAGGAGTTGATTGGCGAAATTTCAACGTGCATGGTTTCACACGAAATATCCATGCCAGCCTCAATTACTTGCGTTGAAATCAGGATGGCACTTTCTTCGTTCTTATTTCCAAACAGTCGTTTTAATTCGTTTTCTTTCTTTTTTCGATCTTCATCAAAAAAACGGGAATGAAGGCAGATGATGTTTGATCTTTGGAGACCTTGAAGGTTTTCAAAACCTTCAAGGTGTGAACCTACAATTTCATTGTAAAGATGCTGCGCTTTTTCAACGCGGTTGCAAATAACAATCGTTTTCTTATTGTGCCGCTTTAATATTGTTTGGGCGTTGATGGCTTCATCTTTTACAATTACAGCTTTTTTGGCATAGTGACCCTCAGGTACTTTTAGCGATTTAATAAATGCGGTATCTTCGGGAAAATCATTGATTGAAACGACCTCGGCATTAACAGCTTTTTTCAATTTGGTTATATATTCCTCGCTCAATGTGGCGGTCATAATACAAAACCGAGACAGGTTTTTCAAAGTCTTCAACATCCCAATTGTTGTTCCCATTGATAATTTAGGGTCAAGTAGATGGAACTCATCAAATACCAGATAGCTTCCAACAAGCGCACCTGCGTTAATATTTGCTTGTCGTTTTGAAAGAGAAAGCGGGAAGCAAAGAAAATTACTCAGAGTTTGGTCAATGGTTGAAAAGATGATATCGTTTTCAAAATGCTCGTCATTTTTGTATTCGCCCGTATGGATTGAAGATTTGCCAATGCTTATTTTCTTCTCATTTAGAACTTTGGTGACATCAGAATAAATCGAATTGGCTAGCGTCCGAAGGGGGAGGCTGTAGATCATCTTTTGAGGAAAATCAGATTTTCCCGTTTGTTGAGAATAAATAAATGGCATGATTGAAGCCCAGGTTTTGCCTGCACCAGTTGGTACACTAAGTATTACATTTTTTCCACTTGATAAAAGTTCAAACACTTTTACCTGGTATTTGTATGGGTTATACCCTGTTAGTTTTTTATATAAGGGTTCTATCATATAAAAATTCTTTAAGTGTAATTTCCTTCGCACCAACCGAATCCCATTGAGTTTTTTTCTCCAAAACCGGCAGACTGTATTAAGTTGTGAATGTAAATGGGGGCGGTTAATTCAAAATCAAACAGGTATCCTCTTATCTTACTTGCTTGTTCTGAGTCGGGTTTTATGGTGACTAATTTTGATCTAGGATTACTTTTTAGAACGAAATCCATCTCAAAATCAACAATCTGATTTGAATTAAGTGGTATGCTGTTGAACTTGTTTATTAAATTGTTTTTAAGCCATTTAGAATACTCTTCATCTACCGGTGAGGTATATCTGGCATATTTTGTTGCAGGATCAATGACGCTAATGACAACAGGAGAGAGGGCTCTGTATAAATGTTTTTCATTTTCAGACAAGTCAGGAATTCTCTCAATATGATTGACCCTTAGTTCAATCCCGTTGAATTTGTTCCCAATGTATGCAATCTGTTGATTAAAAAGGCCGATTATAAATTTTTCTGCAGCTTCACCCAGTTGAAACGAAACTTTAACTTTAATGGAATCACTCTTTATTTCAAAAAGAGCTCTCTCTTTCCATAAGACATATTGTTCAAACATAAGGGGAGAGTAATTAAAGAGCTTAAAATTTTTACTTGACCCGGAGTAACCGGTCTGATGAAGAAATTGTGCAAATTCTTTGTCTGCATTGAACAGAACTTTGTAAATCCAAGCACTCAAATAGTACTGATAGTCCATCGGCAACATATTGCTTTTCCCGCAACGGATAAAGGAAATCTGAAATCTCATTGTAATTGTTTAAAAGAGTTCTAAAGATATAATAAAAAACTTTAACAGTCAATAAGTTGAGGTGACAATTCTGCCAATATTACGCTTTTGCTTACCAGGCTTGACTTTTGAGAGAATGAATGAACTTCTAATAAGCACTAATTGCTTCACTAATTGCTAGACAATAGATTACCACCTCCCTGTGATCGATAAGGGAAAATTGGTAAAATTTGAAGTTTTACTAAAATCAATTCAAATGCAACCCGTTTGTATAGAAAAGTGGAAAAGTAAATCTAATGCACAATTACCCTTTTATTTTCTCCATATCCAAAATAAGCCGGGTTCAATATAGATTTTACAACAGCAGTGCCCGAAGAGAAGGTGCCTTTATTGTTTACAAGAAATCGCTCTTTAATTGTCTGAACTCCTTCAGGAAGAAAATCATATGAATAAGAGATTGATGAGTTATTTACAACTTTGTAATATATCCCGTTAAAGCCCGAAAACTCTCTTAAGGTAACAAATGAAGCTGGGATATTACACTCGTAAACTACATAAGACCTGTTATCAGAATTTCGAATCTTTGATTCTACTTCAATGATATCTCCAGTGTTAAATATTTCACCGGCTTTCATTTCAATCTCTTTCTCTACTCCGTTTTCGACAACAATTTTTAAAAACCTCCTTTCGATAGAGATCCCGTTAGGGTAATCTTTAACCTCTGAATCTTTAACCGGTAGGGTCCGGAGTATGTAGAGATATTCAGTATGGTTACTTCTCTTGTTAATTTTCACAACATTCCTGCGATGATCAATATTCAGAATGCTTTTAGAATTCTCCATACCAACATCATTCACTCCCGTAATTTTTTGTAAATTGGATATAGCATCAATAGCATCAGTAATAAATATCCCTTTGCCCCAATGCTGATTCTCTTTCTGAAACAAAATCCATTTTGAGATTCCGGTAGCATATTCAATATCACCTACTTTAGCAAAAAGATTTAACAAAAAGGCATGGTTGGAAATTTCGTTTGACACCAGGCCTCCTAAAGGAAGCAAAGTTCCCGGAAAATAATACTCACCCCTTTGATTTTTTACTGCGTGCTCTTTGATGGATGCTAAATAACGAATATCTGCACCCTCTCTCTTATTTGCCATTAAAGCGGCAGCTATGTATGCATTTTCTATTACAGAACCGCTAATATTCCTGGTTTCATATGAATCAAGGTAGTAGCTCATTGTGTTTTTCAACTCTTTGGAAATTGGAAAGCTTGAGTAAAGAGGACGAACTCTTAAATAGATTGCATTAAACAGTGGGATAAAGTCACTATTGAACTCCTTTTTTCTCTTTAGATGAAGTTGGTACTGGTAAATAAAATGTCTATCGGTTGCATCAATCACTTTTTTTATAACATACATCTGTTTGTCACTTATAACTAATCTCTCAAGATTTAAAATATCGTTCATTTTTTCAAGAAACAGATATGAGAGATAGTAATTTCCTGCCATTCCGGGATACCAGCTTATAAAACCATTCTCTCCGAATTGTTTCTCAAATCGGAGAAATGCACGATTCATAAATTCATTCAGGTTTGAATCTTTGAAATAACTTCTGGCGTAAGCAGCGTCTAAAAACGAAAAGAGATCTTCTGATTCCGGATCCTGCATCTTCCTTAGATCTTCGAATAATAACTCAAGTGGAGAGGAGAGTGTTGCCGTAACAGTATCGGGCAATCCATTTATGGTTGAATTTTCATTAACAAGAGGGAAAATATATTTACCTGATGTTCCTAAATGAATAACAGTTGCCTGATTTACATCTCTCCAGGAGGGAATAATTTTGATTTTATGCTCTTCTCCATCTGAATACATATCTGAACTAACAGAAATCCTCACTGTAACAGAATCATCATTAATTTTCTTACTGTTTATTGGAATATTTATATTGGAACTCACATACTTCTGTTCTCTCGGTTCGAGAAATATTTCATGCCTCTCCGATTTGGTAACACTCTTATAGGTAACACTTGTTTCGTAAAATGCATTAATAGGTTTCCCAGTTAAATTCACTAACATACTTTTAGCAGAGAGAGAGTCACCTTCGCGCACAAATTTTGGAAGATTTGTAGTGATCATCAGATCTCTGTTAACCACAAAAGTGTCGTGGAAATAATGATTATTCAGGTTTTTATCGTGAGCCAATAACATAATTCTGAATGTTGAAGTGAGATCACCGGTGTTATAATTCACTTTAACTTCACCATTCAGATCCGGATACAGATTTGGTTTAAATAGTAAGGTCTCTTTGAAGTTATGCCTGTAAACTAAATCGTTCATTTTAGAATTGGCAACTTCAGATCTACCACTACCTCTGACCGTAACGGAAGAATATGGTGGCATCATAAATGGTATATCTTGTTCTTCTTCTGAAGTGATTATTCCAGACTCTGTATAATTATCCCCACGACGAAAACCAGATGTAGGAGTTGGATAGAGAGAAAAGAGAGGAATTTTTTGTGTCTGAAGGAAAAAGTTGTTTTCTATCCATTTATCAGCTCTTTTATCAAATATCGATACCATAACCTCTGCATCGGTTACAGGGTTACCATTTTTATCTTTCAAACATATTGTCAGTGTTTCATTATTGCCTGTTGAGACTCTTTTTTTGAGATTTGTAATGTAAAGTTTTAGTTCTCTGGTTTTATTATTTTCAATTTGGAATGTTTCATTAACAGTAAAGGCCTTCCCTTTTAAAACAGAGGTAATAGATAGAAGAAGGAGGTCTGAATTGATAGCCGGAATACTAAGTGTATACTTTTTCATCCCCTTTTTTACAATTAGAGGTTCTCTGTAAACAACTGAATCCTCTGTTATTAATTCAAGCTCTGCAAATATCTTTTCTTCGGATGTTCCCATGAGAAATTCAATATTTTCACTCTCTTGTTCTCTTTTAAGAGGATATAGGAAAAATGGATTACCATTTTTTGGAACTTGTTTATCCTCTAAGTGGAATAGTGTGAATTCGGTTGAATCTCGTACAATTTGCCCATCTTTTAAATGAACAGATGAGATAAATTTGTAATTACCGCTTTCGAGCCCGGTTAAATCCGGCTTAATATCTTCAAATGTAACAGCCTTGCCTTTAATTGAAAAATCTTGTTTACCCATCTTTGAGGAGACTATGTGATAATCAGCGTTTAATTTAACTTTTGTGCTGAACCCGCTGAATGCTCTTATATTGAACAGAACATCGCGTTGTGCACATATAACCTTATTGGAATATATGTAAGTTCTTACAGGCAAGTCTCCGGCTATAAATGAAACATTACTGATGGCTGACTCAGAGTTTGACAAAATTGATCTGATTTGAATATGAAATTGGGCCATATTTTCATTTGCATGAAACATGGAGCTATCCCTGTTTAGCTTAAACGAAATAGAAAATTTCCCCAGAGAGTTACTTATAGTTTCAAATGATTTAAAGGATGCAAAATTATATCTCCGGTGCATTTTTGTGTGGAACATCTCTGTTGCCACAGTATATAGGATTCTTGCACCAGAGACAGGAAAGCCTGAGTATGAGTTAATACTTCCTGTAATAGTGATGCTATCTCCAAATCTAAGGCCTTCATCTATTTTATCTGTTGTGATATAGAAGGAGTCACGCTTGTACTCCTCTACTTTGAATGTATATTGGTTAGGATATGAGTCTTGATTATCTGTTTCACTTTCTGTTATGTTTATGTTATAGGTTCCGTTTTGTACAGTTTTCCCGATAAAAAAGCTTCCGGATGCAGAGCCGAATTCATTTGTTTCAAGATTTTGCAATTGAATTACAGCACCTTTAACATCTGTTATTTTAACGATTAGCTTTTGAGAGTGGTTAACATTTATGCCATTTTTTTTATTAAAAGAGAATACTTTATAGTAAACAGTATCACCAGGGCGGTAAAGTTTTCTATCAGAAAATGCCTGCAAATAGTTATCTTTTTTTGCAAGGGGATTGGAATAAGTGTTTAGAAATGAATAAGGAGTGTGGTCACCTACTTTAAAAACTACATGCTTGATGTTGGTAAAATCCGGCATATCTATCATGGTAAAGCCATTAAATTGATAATGACCTTTATGAAAAATATTTACGGAATCAACTTTATAGTTTCTCGGGTTTGTTTTTTGTTGGGCAAATATGAGTTTTGCCTCTTTAATCGGTTCCCCTGTGTATATGTTTAATGGAATAAAATAGTTACGAGAGTTCATAAAACGATGAACTACCGTAGTGTCATTTATAAATACCCTCAAGAAAAGGTCACTATTTATCTCTTTGGATACGAATTTTAAAATATAAGCACCTTCATTATCAATTCTTGTTGAGTGAGCCTTTGAATCAGAGTACCCAAAAACGGAGTTTTTAAAAAGCAGTTTCTGACTTTCGTAAAGTGAAGCATCTATTTTAAGGAGTGAATCAATGTTTTTGCATAACCTTAGACTCTCTGCAGATTTCAGCAGAGAGAGGGGATTATTTACTTTAAAAATCAGCAATTCTCCCGCGTTGACATTTTTATGTTTAAAGTCCAGGTTAAATTCCTTTCCAGGGGCGAATTGTCTGGGACCATCGAAAAAAATATAAGGCTGATTAATTCTGCTTTTAAAAGATATTAAGGCGTTAGTCCCAGCACCCCCCGGGTGTTTTTTAATCCAGTATTCACAGTATTCTAATAGTTCAGAATATGAGCCGGACTGTTCTTTAATTTTTCTCTCTTTTAAAAGTACAAGCTCGTTTACAAATAAAGTTACATTCCGGTATGCCTTAAATTGATTAACGATTTGCTGATAGTCATCTATTTTTGTGTTGTCTGAAATATCTTCAAATGAATGTGTGTTTCTGTAAGAATAATACATCATCTTACTCACGAGATAGTTATCAGGGCGGGTAATCTGAACTTCAAGCAGCTCTTTGAATAATAACTCTAATCTTGAATTGAAAAAATTATATCTATCAGGGTCTGCAACATATTTTTGGATTACAGGTGAAAACCTAACATAGTCACTCTCATTCATTGAACTAATAATACTTATGAGAGCATATTCATAAACAGATGCATCTTGATACCCTGACATAAATTTGGTGCTGTCTATTAATCGGCTCCACTCTGACAAAGATGCCCCTCTTAGCTTTTTTATGTCGGATAAAATCTCTTCTACCCATTGTGATTTTAATTCATTAATCCATCCTTCAGTCTGGTCTCTTTCGAAATAAAAATGTCGTACTAAGTGTTTTAACATGTTACATTTAAAAAGCGTTAGTGCGACAGTGTCATTAAAATCTGACGCTTTTAATGAGTACTCTCTTATGATTGCATTCTTTTGTCTTACATCTATCAACGAGCTGTTCTTTATTATAACCTCCGATGCCAACACCATGTGTTGGTATGACTCTGTAGCTTTTGCCAACTCGTACAGCTCTTTTGCATGTGAAATGGCACTCGATGGCCGTTTCTCACTTTGTGCCAAGTCGATTTTTTTCCACAAACTATCAATTTTAACAGATGAATCCTTCCGGCTCTGTCCAATTGCATTTACAGGATAAGAGATAAAAAATAATGACAACCCCAAAAGGGTAGCTGTAAAAATTAATTTTGGAGATTTCATAAGATAAGGTGTTGTTAGATAGGATAGTAATACCGTAACAACTATCGTGCCTAATCCAAATACCCCTTGAGCACCTCGGCCCACTTAATATACCCTTTGCCAAGCAGATGCAGGCCGTCGTTGGTGTATTCGGGCTTTAAAAATTCACCTGTCTCCTCTTTGAGTGCTGAGTATGCATCGATGTATGTCAAACCCCGTTTTGTACAGAGCTCTTGCAAACCTGCGTTGATTTTCAAAACCTCTTCGCCTCGTGTGGTTGCTTTTAGAAAGAGTCCAAAGCTTGGATTCACAGGTAAAACGCTCTGAATGTGGAGTTTTGTGCAAGGTGAGTCCATAGCAATTTTATCTGCAATTTTCGTAATTGCTCTTACAATTGAGTCTGCAGAAACATCATGAGAAACATCGTTAATGCCAATCATGAGAAAGATTTTGGCAGGCTTACCACTTAAAATTGGTTCGAGGCGGTCGTAAACCCCTTGTGCAATGTCGCCGCTAATGCCCCTGTTTTTAATGTTCTTGTTATCAAATAGTTCATGCCATTCGCCAAAGTGGGTTATGCTGTTGCCGAGGAATACAATATCTGAATTTTTTATTGGGAGCTCTTCAAAGAGCGATGCCCGCTGATGGTAGAGTGGGTGGTATTTCCCCTGAGCAGATAAGATATTTACAGAGAGGAGCATAAGTGAGGCAGATAAAAGAACTGCGCGGACGAAAGTGAATCTGTTTTTCATTGTTTTATAAGAGATTAAACTAAGAATTCAACATTAAAACAACTGTTTAGCAAGCCATTGCATACATTAAAGCAACTGTCTACAATTCATTGCATTCATTAACGCAACTGTTTAACAAACCATTACAATCATTATTGCAATAATAATGCACTGATTACTTTTTAATACAGCAGTAGCCCAAGAAGCCCGGCCACAATAATTATGGTAATGGGACTCTTTTTGCCCCACCAGGTTGCAACAAAGGCCCCACCAAAAAGTGCCCAGCTCTTCCAGTCAACAAAATTGTCCGGAGTCACAAGCAGAATTGCAGCCGAAGCGATTAACCCCACAACTACCGGCTTTATCCCTTTGAGAGCAGCGTTAAACCATCTGTTTTGCTTGAACTGTTTGTACAAAAGAGCAATTAAAAGAATTATAATGAAAGAGGGGAGACAAACAGCAAAGGTTGCCAATGCAGAACCCCAAACATTTCCTGTAACCGTGTAGCCTACATAGGTAGCGCTGTTTATGCCAATAGGTCCCGGCGTCATTTGTGATATGGCGACAATATCGGTAAAGGTGGCGGCATCTATCCATTGTTTGTTTACCACAATCTCTGTCTGGATGAGCGATATCATTGCATAACCCCCTCCAAAAGTGAAGAGGCCTATTTTGAAAAAGGTTATGAAGAGGTTCAGGTATATCATCGTCGGGTAAAGTAAAAGTGAAAAAGGCCGAGGAGTGCTCCTGAGAGGATAATCCATATTGGAGAGATACCCAGTAAAACAATGAGTAAAACGGTAATAATTGGGATAAAGGAGGTGTAAATATTGAGGTTTGCCGATTTTGAAAGGGTTATGAGCGGTACCGCAATAAGGGCTACAACAGCAGGGCGTATCCCCTGAAAAATTCTGGCAACAATTTCGTTGTCTTTGTAATTTTCAAAAAAATAGGCAATTACCAGAATCATTATAAACGAGGGCAATGCACTTCCCAGAGCAGAGACAATACTGCCCTTTACCCCGCGCATCTTTTCTCCGATGAAAATTGATATGTTTATAATGAGTATTCCCGGGGCAGATTGTGAAATTGCAAGAACATCCAGAAACTCCTCTTTGTCGAGCCATTTTTTTCTCTCCACAACCTCACGTTGAATAAGCGGAATCATAGCGTATCCGCCACCAATGGTAAAGGCCCCGATTTTTGCAAAGGAAGAGAAGAGTTGTAAATAGATGTTCATACTACAAAATTAGCTTAAAATCTTTTAAGCCGGAAGAAATGGCAATAAAAATTTATGTATCACATAATCAGGCACATAATATATATGGTGGAAATTTCACGCAAATTATTTTTTAAATCTTTTGTTTGATTAAAAAAAGTCACATATCTTTGCAGCCCGTTTCGAAAATGAAACGCTGAAATGAAAGTTCTTTGATAGCATAGATTATAAGAGTAACAAGGTAGAGGTTTTTAAAATAAAAACTTCGTCAATACTTAATAAAAAGTTTGTCAGGTCAGATCAAGCAAAAAACATTAACATTTTTACAATGAAGAGTTTGATCCTGGCTCAGGATGAACGCTAGCGGCAGGCTTAACACATGCAAGTCGAGG
>Ga0154555_111_pt1 | contig 32794 bp, 26 predicted proteins | sample RifGroF2_FD_105698 | JGI IMG/M metagenome (GOLD analysis project Ga0154555, IMG submission 105698) | Bacteroidetes bacterium GWF2_39_10 | reverse complement strand
ACGTTCCCGGGCCTTGTACACACCGCCCGTCAAGCCATGGAAGCTGGGGGTGCCTGAAGTTCGTGACCGCAAGGAGCGACCTAAGGCAAAACTGGTAACTGGGGCTAAGTCGTAACAAGGTAGCCGTACCGGAAGGTGTGGCTGGAACACCTCCTTTTTGGAGCTTAACTGACCAAAGGAGTTTTCCTTTACCGTTACTCTTAATGCTATCACTGAATTTTAACAGTCCCGTAGCTCAGTTGGTTAGAGCACTACACTGATAATGTAGGGGTCAGCGGTTCAACTCCGCTCGGGACTACGAGAAGAGTTCTTTTAAATTTTTGGAAATTACGTTGTCGCAATGTGTCTTGAATTCCTTCGGGAATTACGTCGTCGCTTCGCGTCTCCGTGTTTCCCCTCCCGCTCGGCAAACAGCGGCAAAGAAAAGAAGAAGCTGAGCTTCTTTACAAATTTTAGAATCGCCTTTGAAAAGCAAGCTTTTCAGGCTCTTCAAAAAATTTGGTTATTAACTTTTCTTTGCAGATATTTGCGCTCGCTTAAACGGGGAATTAGCTCAGTTGGCTAGAGCACTTGCTTTGCAAGCAAGGGGTCATCGGTTCGACTCCGATATTCTCCACAAAAAAGCCCGTATTTTTACGGGCTTTTTTATTTGAGTCTAATTAACTATTTTTACTCTGTTGATTTTTATATGAGCAACACCGATACACAAAGGCGCCTCTACAGCAGAGCTAAGAAAATCCTAAGGGTTTTCCTTATATTCTTTATATCCTTTTTAATCACATTTGTTACCGTTTTTACCATTTTATGGTTTTCATCGGGCGGTAAAAACAACTCATATGAAAATTTTCGTGCAGAGGGTTTGAGCTTTAGAGAGGCATTGCCTTCAGGTGTTAAGTACATCAGAAAATATTTTCAGAAAAAGATATCAGCACCAGACAGCATTGTCCAATTTTTTAAAGTTCAGCATGAATATCTTGAATTCATCAAGGTGTCTGACGGAGCCTTTAAAACCGGAGAGGATGAGTCTGATTATGTAACTGTTGATGCTACTGAACACGAAAATCTTGATGGAGAGCTTCTGTTAAACTATAATCAAGGATCAGATAATGATGAAATAGTTCTATCAATGGCTTTTGTCGGTGATATAATGTGGATGCGAAAGATTAAGGATGACTTCCCCGGTAATGAGCTTAGGCAGTACCTTTCAAAATTTGATATGGTATTTGGTAATCTGGAGACCCCGATTGACACTCTACAAAAGGTTCGCACATTCTGGCCGGACTATGCAAAGTATAACTCCTCCCCAAAACTACTAAGATCTTTTAGAAAAGATGACGGCAGCAATATTTTTACGGCTCTGTCACTGGCAAATAACCACGCTCTGGACATGGGGGTCGATGGACTGAAAAGGACTATGGATTTCCTTAGAGGAGAGGGGATCAGGTACACGGGAGCAACTATCTATGGCGGGGGAGATTCAAAAGAGCAGGAGAGAGACTATTTAGTGATAGAAAAAAATGGTGTAAGAGTAGGGCTCTATGCTGCCTCATGGGGCTTGAATGAACCCTCTTTACTAAAAAAAGAGAATGTTAGAATAAACTATATTCCCGGGTTGGCTCCTCTTCAAAAGGAGATGATAGACCTCTCTGAGCCTAAACGTATCCTAATTCAAATGGAGAGAGAGGGGATAGATTTTAAGATTATTTATATACACTGGGGTTTTGAATTTGAAATGTACCCCGATGCCGAAATCATGAGAGTGGGCAGAGAGCTTGCTGCAGCCGGTGCTGATGTTATTGCAGGCACTCACCCTCACGTTATTCAGCCCTCAGAAATTGTTCTTGGCAACGGCTACAGCTTTCTTGAAGATCACAAGCAACAGGATGTTGCAGCACTTTTTGAAAACATGGACGAAAAGCGAATTTTCTACCACTTTAAAGACTCAACCGGAAAGCCAAGAAAATCACTTATTCACTACTCACTTGGCAATTTTACAACATCTATGTTTACAGAGCAATGCCGCGTAAAGGCCATTCAATCTGTACAATTGAGAAAGAACGGGGATTTTAATCCTCACTTTTTTGTATATTTTTGCAACCGAAATTAAATTACTAACTAAAACCAATCGATGGAACAGATCACCGACTTCATGGCCAATACTCACATTTTGAATCAGTTTTGGCTTACGTTTCTTATGGTTATATCTATGGTTCTTGTATCAAGAACATTTGTAGCCGGGACCCGTTATTCACCGATATTAATTATTGTTATCTTCGGCCTGCTTATGGGGTATATACTTACCCGAACCGGCATGGCTACTCCGGGACTCAGAGAGTTTCCGATTGTTGACTTCACGAGTAAAGTCACAATTACCGCTCTTATCGCATCCTTCTTTATGGGAGGGCAGGAGATAAGAAAAATTATCAGCAAACAGGAGCTTGACAAAACAGACATTGTAATCCCTTCGCAGGAAGAGATGTTTCTGGGAACCAAATTCACCCAGTTCATGTTTTTAGTAAGAGCTTTTTTTATTCTCATAGGAATTGAATCGATGAAGAGGGTCATTATTGGGCATAACAACAACGAGCCTTTGGACGCTTTTTATCCTTTGCTGGGTTATTTAGGCCTTGTTGGGTCAATAATCTTAATAGACTACAGAGCAAAAATTACCAATAAACCCGTCTATATACGTAAGGGTATATTGGAAACTGCGGCTATACTGGGAATTTTGCTTCTTGCATTTTATATATCAAAAGCTATAAGGCCATTTATTGCACTTCCGGAGATATTCTTCGCAATGATCTTTTCAGTAATTGCCGGTATGATTTTTTCAAACTGGAAGTTTGGTCCTACAATCAGATCCCTCCTGTTTGCAGGTATTCCGGTGGTTCTTGCTGCCAATTTCATGGTTGGGGGATCCAGAATTGCGGATGCTTTCCAACTTACAGGCATGACCTCTGTTCTTGCATATGGCTTCTTCGGGCAGCTACTCTGGATGTTTGGAGGACTGGCTATCCTGATCTTCCTGGGGAAATCAAATCACATAAGAAACCTAGCTCCCGGAATGGCAGGCTCACTTTCACACTCAGGACTTACAGGAGCATGTACGGCTGGTGACCTTGGCGAAGATGCCCAGGTGAGAGCCCCAATTATGATTAATGTTCCTTTTGTAGGCCACGTGTTTGTATTTTCAATACTTGCGGCAAGTGCTTCGGCGGGCAAATTGCTCATTCCATACACTCTTATGGTTGTAGCGGCGGGTATTTTCTTTACCGTATGGAGTCTTAGAATTCTTAAAAAAGCTAATAATCAGGATGCTAAAGAGATAAAGGGGCTTATGCTCTTTTCATTGGGATGGCAATTAACTGCGGTATTCGGAGGCCTTTTCCTTTTAACCTTAGGTAATGTCGGGCTGAACGATGCGGTAATGGCCAACTCATCGGCTATTTCTCACTTTGGTCTTTTTGCAGCTATTCAGGGTGGTATGTTTGGCCCTCAGGCAGCAGAGATGATCGCCTTTGTATTTGCTATGCCGTTCCTTGTGCACCCTCTGGTATTTGGAATATTTGGCAAGACTGCCGAAAATAACGGAATTATGCCTGTTAAGCCTGTGTTTATACTGGCTTCGATAGGTGTGATTGGTGTTTTATACGCTCTGTTTGTTGCTTAACAGGAGATTTTCTACAGGGAGGGTTGTTTATCTCCCAGGCAGAATTTTCAGACGATTTACCTCTTCGAAGTATTTAAAATACATGAAGAGTCTGTAGCTGAATTCAAAATCGTAATTTGCAAAGGGATCGTAGCTGAGATATGAATCAAATCTGCGGTCCCCTATTGCATATCGCCTGTTCCACTCGTCAGCATACAGGCGGTTTCTGTTTTTTAGATATTGATTACTGTACTGTGATTTGTTGAAACTTCTTGTCTCCAGCCAATACTCAAAAGCAGAATCAAATACTACAAGCTCATACTCTAACGAGTCCTGAGCTGACAATGTGTCTTTTATTGTAAGACCTCCGCTTTTCGAAGCAGCCCCTCTCTGCACTCCGCAGGAGATTATTAAGGCCACAATAGCGGTCAAAACTAAAATTGACGGCACATTCTTCATCTCCATATTTTTTAAGGTGTTTCTGCAATTTAACTAAAATATAAATATTTTACTATCATTTTTCAACCTTTTGCCCCCTTCAGGCGTTTAAAAAAGTAAATAAAACCTTATATAATATGAGTCTGTTCAGAAAAAGAGATTTATTAAAAATTGAAAGTGTTGCAATTGATTGGATGAAGGAAAATGGATATTTTCTATTGAGGGTATCTCTTGGAATAGTCTTTTTCTGGTTCGGTATTCTGAAATTTTTCCCGGGAGTTAGTCCGGCGCAGGAACTTGCAATTGAGACGATAAGAATGATGACCTTTGGTCTTGTCCCTGATGGATTAATTATAAATGGACTTGCGTTGTGGGAGGTGCTTATAGGTATCGGCCTTATAACAGGCAAGTTTATGAGGGAGACGCTTATTCTTCTCTTTTTACAAATGGCGGGTACATTTATGCCGGTATTTCTATTTCCTGATGAGATCTTTGTCAGATTCCCTTATGCTCTTTCCCTTGAAGGACAGTATATCATAAAGAATATCATTATAATTTCTGCCGGAATTGTTCTAGGTGGAAAATTGAGGAAAAGTGAAACTAAAACTACTTCTGCAGGGCAATAGGCTTTAGTTATAAATTATGCTCCCAAAATACGGAGCATTCTTTCAATAGAGGGGAGTGCCTTCACTCTGATTTCGTAGGGAACCTTAATTTCGTATCTTTCCTCTCTGAGCGAGGCAAGCACTTTTTCAAGGGTCACTTTTCTCATCTGGTAACATTTGTTGTATGGCTCTACTGCTATAAACTCTTTGTTGGGAGCTAAACGTTGCATTTGGTAGATAACTCCGGGCTCAGTTGCAATAATGAATTTCTTTGCATCAGAGACTTTTGCTCTCTTAATCATTCCGGTAGTAGAGAGAATATACGCATTTTCAAGTTCATAAATTGCAGGGTCGTGTGAAGAGCTGGATTCGGGGTGAACAAGAATCTCAGCATCGGGATGAATTTTGATAACCTCCTGAAGCAATTTTGTGTCGAAATATTCATGAACACAGCAGTCTCCCTGCCATATGTCAATGTCTCTTCCACTCATGATCTTTATATAAGAGGCGAGATTCTTGTCCGGGACAAAGAATATTTTCTTACTCTCAGGAATACTCAAAATTACCTGCATAGCATTTGCCGAGGTGCAGCAAATATCTGTATTCGCCTTTACCTCTGCGGTAGAATTGACATATGATACAACTATTCCTCCGGGATTTTTCTCCCTCCAATTAATAATATCTTTTGCCTCTATGCTGTCTGCAAGTGAGCATCCTGCAGAAATATCCGGAACAAATACCCTTTTCTCCGGTGAAATAATTGAGGCTGTCTCTGCCATAAATATCACTCCGCAAAAAATTATTATATCGGCATCGGTCTGCCCGGCCATCTGTGAAAGCCCCAGCGAGTCACCTATGTAGTCTGCAATATCCTGAACCTCAGGCTCAACATAATAGTGAGCCAGTATAACTGCATTTTTCTCTTTTTTTAACCTGTTTATCTCTTTGATTATGCTCCCCTTATCCATCTTATAGTTTTTCCTCAACAATATTCATACTTATATCCAAGGCGGTAACAGAGTGTGTAAGAGCTCCTACGCTTATATAATCTACTCCTGTAAGGGCTACTCCCCTTAGTCTTTCAAGCGACATATTACCCGATGCCTCTGTTTTTGCTTTGCCTTTCACCATAATAACAGCATCTGCCATGGTTTTGTTCTCCATGTTGTCGAGCATAATAATATCTGACCCTGCTTCCAGTGCCTGTTGAACCTCTTCAAGGTTTGTTGTCTCGGTTTCGATGAGTATACCTGCAGGAATTTTTGATCTTACCTGTGAAACTGCATTTATGATTCCTCCGGCAACCTTAATATGGTTATCCTTAATAAGAACCATGTCGAATAATCCTATTCTATGGTTTTCTCCACCACCTGATTTGACAGCCATTTTGTCAAGCACTCTCATTCCGGGGGCTGTTTTTCTGGTGTCTAAAATCTTAGTAGTGGTTCCTTCAAGTTCTTTTACAAATTGGGATGTTGTGGATGCTATTCCTGACATTCTTTGTAAAATATTAAGCGCTGTTCGTTCGGCAGTAAGAAGAGCGCGGTAACTTGCTTCTAACCTCAAGATTGCATCTCCTTGCATTACTTTTCCTCCCTCTTTAACATAGGGCGTCCAGATAATATCTTTATCGAAGTGTTCAAATACCTGTTTAATCACATCTATCCCTGAGATAATACCGGGTGCCTTTGTAGTCATTATGGCTACTGCCCTCGAATTTGCAGATATTATTGACTCTGTAGTAATGTCTCCTGTGGCCACGTCCTCTTCGATGGCTAGTTCTATTATCCTTTTAATTAATGATGAGCTTCCCATTGCAGAATTAATTGTAATGCAAGTTAATTATATTGTATGTTTTAGTTCTTCATTTTTTTGTTGAAGAGAGTGCTTTTTAAAGAGGGAGTTCTCTTCCGGAAAGTCACTTCTGTAATGACCTCCGCGACTCTCTTCACGAGCAAGTGCTGCTGTTACAATAAGAGTAGCCGTTGATGTAAGAAAATGTGCTGTGTGTGTGTAGTACTCACTTGTAAGTTTCAGAGCGGAGATCTCATTTTTGAGATTTGTTATCTTTTCAAGCGCCTTTCTCAATCCCTCTTCTGTTCTTACAATTCCTGTGTATTCTGTCATTATTGACGCTATGCTCTCTTTAATATAATTGTAAAATCCGGAAAGGAATTCATCTCTGTAAAACTCTTTAATTGAGAATGTTTGATTTGAGATATTATGGTGAGGGTTTAATCTTGCTTGAGAAACTGAGTGTTCGACTGCTCTGTAACCGAATACCAGACATTCTGATAATGAGTTTGATGCAAGCCGGTTAGCCCCCATAATTCTTGTTGAGGCTAACTCTCCGCAAACATAGAGGTTGCTGATTTGAGTTAGTCCGTTTATATCACTCTTTACTCCGCCTACCATATAGTGTGCTGCAGGAGCTACCGGTATTTGATCTGTTAAATCGAATCCAAGTTCAGAACACTTTTGATAGATATGAGGGAAACGACTTTTAACTCTGTCAGCATTCAGATGTTTAAGCGATAACCAGACAAAATTCTCTTTGTTCCTACTGTTGATTTTCTGGTTTTGTATCTCTGAAAAAATTGTTCTGGCAACAATGTCCCTTGGTGCAAGCTCTGCAAGGGGGTGCACCGGAAGCATAAATCTCTCTCCGCGGGCATTTAGCAGATGAGCCCCCTCTCCTCTGACGGCTTCACTTATTAAATATGATTTATTGTCTTTGGAATACAGGGTAGTAGGGTGAAACTGAATGAACTCCATGTCTGCAATCTCACACCCGGCTTCCCATGCAAGGGCTATCCCGTCACCTGTAGCAGTTGAAGGATTGGTTGTTCTGTCATAAATTGCAGAGGCTCCTCCTAATGCCAGAATTGTATTACCGCCCGTGAATATCTCCTGTGAATCGTTGTCATGATTCCAAACCTTAAGCCCCAGGCATCTGTTGTCTGATTTTAAAATTTCAAGTATTCTATGGTTTTCAAACAGAGTGATGTTTGGATTTGATAATATGCTGGATATCATAAACTCTGTTATCTTTCGTCCGGTAATATCTCCGCCGGCATGAATAACCCTCCGCTTGCTGTGCCCCCCTTCAAGCCCAAGTTCCAGATGCCCTTTATCCATGTCAAAGCGCATACCGAAGGCAATTAGCTCCTTTATCCTTAACGGGCCTTCGTTCACAAGAATATCAACAGCCACCGGATCACAAAGGCCTCTCCCGGCAACAATGGTGTCGTCTGCGTGAAATTGTGGAGTGTCCTCTTCGTCGGTAACTGCTGCTATACCTCCCTGTGCATAAAATGTGTTGCTGTCTGTAACCTTCTGCTTTGTAATTACAGCAACTTTTCCATATTTAGATGCTCTGTATGCAGCATAAAGACCGGCTAGACCGCTTCCTGCTATAAGGTAATCGTATCGGTACATTTTGTCTTTGCCTGGCAAGGCGCGAAATTAAGCTTTTTATGGTAATATTTCTCTTTTTTTGCTCGTTTGCTCTCGATTGAATATCTTAGCAACCTAAAAAAGTTTAAGGTTAAGATTATGACAAAATGTGTAAACTGCTTTATTCCTTATCAGGATAAAGCGCAAGTAAATCAGACAGTTAAGGGGTTAAAAGAGTCGCAGTTGGTAAGCAAAATATTTCTGCTTTCTACAGATGAGGCTGCTGAACCCGTTGAGGGATGTGAAGTTGTTCATATTGAATCTTTAAAATGCACCCCTGCCATTAAAAAAATTGCCGAAAGGGCAGACTCTGAATATTCGCTAATTTATACTAAAGAGAGTACCCTTGTTATGGGGATGTTTGCTCTTGAAAGAATGGTTAAGATTGCAGGTGATACAGGTGCTTTGATGGTGTATGCAGATCATTTCCAGATTGCTGACGGTGTTAAAAAACCTAGCCCCGTTATCACATATCAAAAGGGAAGTCTAAGAGATGACTTTAATTTCGGTTCGGTTCTCATGTACAATTCTGCTGCTCTTAAAGAGGCTGCTTCAAATATGGATGTAAAATATCTTTTTGCTGCACTTTATGACCTGAGATTAAAAGTTGCTCAAAAGGGAGATCTTGTTCATATTAATGAATACCTATATACCGAAGTTGAAAATGACACCCGCAAATCAGGTGAAAAGATTTTTGACTATGTCGATCCTAAGAATCGCGCAGTTCAGATAGAGATGGAGGAGGCTTGCACAGCTCATCTTAAGGCGATTGGGGGTTATTTGAAGCCGGAGTTTAAAAAAATTGAGTTCAATCAGGGTAATTTTGAATTTGAGGCATCTGTAATTATACCTGTTTTTAACCGCATCAGAACTATTGAAGATGCTGTTAAGTCTGTTTTGATGCAGAAAACAAGTTTCAAATTCAATTTGATTATTGTTGACAACCATTCAACTGACGGAACTTTTGAGGCGATTGAAAAATTTGCTTCTGATGAGAGGTTGATCCATGTTACTCCGGACAGAAAAGACCTTGGAATTGGCGGTTGCTGGAACCTCGGCGTACACCACCCAAAATGCGGAAAATTTGCAATTCAGCTGGATAGTGACGACGTATACTCTGATGAAAATACAGTTCAAAAAATTGTTGACGCTTTCTATGAGCAAAACTGTGCCATGGTTGTGGGAACATATATGATGACTAACTTTAATATGGAGATGATTGCTCCGGGAATTATTGATCATAAAGAGTGGACTCCGGACAATGGTCGCAATAATGCATTAAGAATTAACGGACTTGGCGCGCCACGTGCATTCTACACTCCGGTTTTACGTGATGTGAAAGTGCCAAACACAAGCTATGGTGAGGATTATGCTCTGGGCTTGAATATCTCCCGTGAATACCAGATTGGAAGAATATACGATGTTCTTTACCATTGTCGTCGCTGGGAGGACAACTCTGATGCCTCTCTTGACATAGTTAAGATGAACGGACACAATACATATAAAGACAGAATCCGTACCTGGGAGCTTATGGCAAGAATTGCCCTGAACAAGAGGTCAAAGTAATATCAGAAAAAAGATGATCTTAAATACCCATAACCTGGCCGTTCTCTTCGATGAGCAACTTAACTCCTGGGAGCAGGCCGGGTCTAATTATGAAGCACTTGCAAAGGTTCTTGTGAAAGAGATAACCGTAGATGGCTTTCCATTTAAGGTTCAGTTTAATCCTGCAAGAATTGTCTCATCCGCTGCCAAAGTAGATGCGAAGTCTATTAGCGAAAGAAAGTGTTTCTTGTGTAAAGAGAACAGGCCTGCCGTTCAGAAGGGGCTGGAATACATTAATAATGGAAATTCTGAAAATCCGTATACGGTTCTGATAAATCCTTTTCCAATTTTCCCGAAACATCTGACCATCCCTCTTCTGGATCATACTTTACAGCTTATTTCCGGCAGGTTTGATGCGATGTTGAATCTGGCAAAGGAGTTGCCCGGTTATACCCTTTTCTATAATGGTCCAAAGTGCGGAGCATCTGCACCTGACCACTTCCACTTTCAGGCAGGAAACAAGGGGTTCTTAACAATCGAGAGTGAGCTTAAAAATATGGAGCGCGATCAAATTTTACATACCAATAATACAGATGTATCTTTGGTAAAGGGGATTTTCAGCGGCCTTATTTTAATTGATTCAAGTTCACCTGAAGAGTCAAATGAGATATTTGAAAAGATATTATCTGTGCTTCCGGTTAAAGAACAAGAAGCAGAACCTATGGTAAACATACTTTGCTGGCATGAAATCTCAGAGGGTGAGCAGGGGAGATTTATCACTCTTATTTACCTTAGAGACAAACATCGTCCATCTCACTATTTTGCTCAAGGAGACTCAAATATTTTGCTTAGCCCGGCAGCGGTAGATCTGGGTGGTGTTTTAATTACACCGCTTGAGAAGGATTTTCATAAGATTTCGGAGAGAGAAATAAAGGAGATAATGGACGAAATTCTGATTTCGGAGTCTGATACAAAAGCTATTGTAAATAAAATTAAAACCGTACTTTAAGATGAAAGAGCCAAAAGTTAGCGTAGGAATAATGTTTGAACCGGAGATAGCTTTCGTTCTTAATACCCCTTTTATATTTAATGGAAAGGAGTACGAGGGCACAGCATGTGTTAAGCTTTCGGGAAATAAAATATTATTTAACGGAGAGTTATATGACTCTCTGCAGTTTGATCCTGCAGAGTCGGAGGCTGCTTCGTTTGAGCTTAAGGATGTAACCATTGGAATCAACTTTCACTGGGAACGAAAAGAGAATCAGGTATTTAAAGGGTCACTACGTTTTATTGTAGAAAATAATAAGATTACAGCCATAAACTATCTGAGTGTTGAAGAGTATCTCACTTCGGTTATCTCTTCGGAGATGAGCGCTACAGCTTCTCTTGAATTACTCAAAGCACATGCGGTTATTTCACGTTCATGGCTTCTGGCTCAGATTCAGAAAAATAAAGAGATTGAAGAGTCTCAGATACAATACAGTACAATGACAGAAACTGAGGGAGAACTGGTCAAGTGGTATGATCGTGAGGATCATACAAATTTTGACATTTGTGCTGATGATCACTGTCAAAGATATCAAGGTATAACCAGAGCCTCCACAGAGATTGTAAAACAGGCTATTGCGGAGACTCGCGGCGAGCTGCTTATGTACGAAGATAAAATTTGTGATGCCCGCTACTCAAAAAGTTGCGGTGGTGTTTTTGAGGAGTTTCAGAACTGCTGGGAGGATATTAAATATCCATATCTTATTGGTAAGAGAGATCTCCCTGAAGGGTCACCGATGCCTGATCTTACTGTCGAGAACAATGCAAGAGAGTGGATACTCACTTCGCCGGAGTCATTCTGCAATACATCAGATAAAGTTGTACTGTCGCAGGTTCTTAATAATTATGACCAGGAGACGGTTAACTTTTACAGATGGAAAGTAGAATACACAACCGAAGAGATTTCTGAGTTGGTTGAAAAACGCTCCGGTACAGACTATGGTTTGATAACCGATCTTATTCCTGTTGAAAGAGGTACTTCGGGTAGACTCATAAAGTTAAAAATTGTGGGAACCAAACGTACAAGGGTTATTGGTAAAGAGCTGGAAATAAGAAGAACACTTTCGAATTCTCATCTTTACAGCTCTGCATTTGTAGTTGAAAAAGAAAATGGAACAGATGGTAAACCGGTAAAATTCACGCTCCTTGGGGCAGGTTGGGGTCACGGAGTAGGCTTATGCCAGATTGGAGCGGCCGTAATGGGAGAGAAAGGTTATAACTATAACAGTATTCTTCTTCATTACTTTGTTAACGCATCAGTTGAGAAGCTCTATTAAGATTATAAAATTTAATAATTACACAAATGAGTAATAAAAAGACCTCTCCATGGGCATGGATTCCCTCGCTCTATTTTGCGCAGGGTTTGCCCTATGTGGCAGTAATGACCATCTCGGTCATAATGTACAAGCGTCTTGGCATATCCAATACAGATATTGCTCTCTATACAAGCTGGTTGTATCTGCCATGGGTTATTAAACCTTTCTGGAGTCCTTTTGTGGATCTTCTCAAGACAAAAAGGTGGTGGGTTGTAACAATGCAAATTCTCGTAGGGGCCGGACTGGCCGGTGTTGCGTTTACTATACCAACAAGTAATTTTTTCCAGATAACACTTGCTGTTTTCTGGCTTATGGCATTCAGTTCTGCCACACATGATATTGCCGCTGATGGTTTTTACATGCTGGCTCTTGATACGAATAAACAGGCAATGTATGTGGGTATCAGAAGTACCTTTTACCGGGTTGCCACAATTGCAGGGCAAGGTTTACTGATAATAATTGCCGGTTCTCTTGAATCAGCAACGGGGCTTAAACCTCTTGATATACAGGTAAACGCCGGCCCCGAATATTCTGCATCCATTGAGATACCGGCAGATAGCGCGCTTGTCAATCCGTATGCCCTGGCTCCAACCGATGAATTTACTTTTGACATTACACCTTCTGTAATTAATATTGGAACAGGTAATATATCTGCAGACTCTGCCTCAATGCTCAAAAGGTTTGCAATTGAACAGAATACCCTTAACGGATTTATCCCAAGAGAGAGTAATGCATCCATGGCTGCCGGCAAGGAGGCCTCGTGGTGGAGTCGGGGAGTTTCAGGACCTCTTGGTCAGTGGATTAAATCCAATTTTGGAGAGGAAAAATCTTTAACAAATGTTCACCAGCTTACAGGAAGCTCTAAACTTGTTGCTGTTCGCTTGACAAAGTCACCTGCACCCGGAGAGAAGATGGTTCTTAATACATCTTTTAGAGGTGGCGACAAGAGTATATTTCTGGCTCATGGTGAAAGAATAGAATTTACATCTGAAAACTGGACAAAGCCAGCCTATGTATTGATACAGGTTGACCCTAAGCTTGAAGATAGTGCATTGGCAAACTTTAGAGGTCTCTCCGGAAATATAACATTTGCATGGTCAATCACCTTCTTTATACTCGCAGGATTTTTTATAGCTGTAGCGCTTTATCACAAATTTATTCTTCCAAAACCCGAAAGTGACTCCGCAGCAAAAGATGTAACTCCGGGTACAATTTTTAAAGAGTTCTTCGAAACATTTGCCTCATTTTTCAGGAAGAGACAGGTTCTTATTGCAATAACCTTTATGCTGCTTTTCCGTTTTGCAGAGGCTCAACTGGTGAAAATGGTTACTCCTTTCCTTCTTGATCCTAAGGAGTTAGGTGGAATGGGGCTTACTACAGGGCAGGTGGGAATGGTTTATGGTACAATAGGTATTTTAGGTCTTACACTGGGTGGTATAATCGGAGGTATTGTTGCTTCGGTTGGAGGTCTCAAAAAATGGCTCTGGCCAATGGCCCTTAGTATTTCACTACCTAGCTTCTCATTTGTATATCTGGCTGTTGTCCAGCCTGAAAGTCTGTTCATCATAAATCTTTGTGTATTTATTGAGCAATTTGGATACGGTTTTGGTTTCACTGCCTATATGTTATTTATGATATACTTCGCCGATGGAAAACACAAAACAGCGCATTATGCAATCTGTACAGCCTTTATGGCACTTGGCATGATGCTTCCGGGTATGATGGCCGGATGGTTGCAGGAGCTTTTGGGTTACAGAAACTTCTTCTACTGGATAATGCTCTCATATGTGCTTACATTCCTGGTAACTGCGTTTGTAAAGGTTGATCCTTCATTTGGCCGTAAATCGGTATCGAAGGGTTAAACCCGTTAATGGTTAGTTTAGGGTTTTTCCCAATAATGAAAATGGTTTAGACCCGCTAATAACAGAGTTTACAAGAAAATTAAAAAGTATTAAAATGAAAATAACAAAACTGATAATAACTGCTGCACTGATGATTGTTACTTTTTTAGTGACAGCACAGGATGTTGACACAGGAATAGATGTTCTTCAGGAGCAGAAATTTAAAATACTTGAGGGTAAAAGGGTTGGGCTGATTACAAATCCAACCGGATTTAACAGTGAACTTAAATCTACCATAGATATTCTGCATGAAGCTCCAAATGTAAAGCTTGTTGCCCTATTTGGACCCGAGCATGGTGTAAGGGGTGATGTTCACGCAGGGGATAAAATTGAAAACATGAAAGACCCTAAGACCGGTATTCCGGTATTTTCCCTTTACGGCTCAACAAGAAAACCTACTAAGGAGATGCTTGAAGGTATTGATGTTTTGGTTTATGACATACAGGACATTGGATGCCGCTCTTTCACATACATTAGTACAATGGGTCTTGCAATGGAGGCAGCTGCCGAGTATGGAATTGAGTTTGTTGTACTTGACAGGCCAAATCCTCTAGGTGGAGTTAAAGTGGAGGGCAATTTAGCAGAAGATGGATTTTTGTCATTTGTCAGCCAGTTTAAGATTCCTTATATCTATGGGCTAACCTGTGGTGAACTTGCAGTTATGCTAAATGAAGAGAATATGCTGACCAAAAAGGTTAAACTTCATGTTGTTAAGATGGAGGGTTGGAAGAGAAACATGACCTTTGACAAAACAGGACTCCAGTGGGTTCCATCATCACCACACATTCCGCAACCAATAAGCGCAATTGCTTATCCTATTTCAGGTATTTTAGGTGAACTTGGCTATATATCAATAGGAGTTGGTTATACAATTCCATTCCAGTTATTTGCTGCTGAATGGATTGATGCAGAGGCCCTTGCAGAGAGACTAAATAGTTATAAGCTTCCGGGAGTTCACTTCAGGCCATTGCACATTAAGCCTTTCTATGCAGTAGGAGTTGGCAAAAACCTTCAGGGTGTTCAGGTTCATATTATGAAATATGAAAAAGCAGCACTGACTGACATTCAGTTTTATGTGATGCAGGCTCTGGCCGAACTCCATCCTGAACAAGCTGTCTTTAAAAATGCAAATGAAAAAAGGTATCGTATGTTTGATCAGGTTTCAGGCAGTGATCAGATTCGTCTGAAATTTGCCGAGCGCCATAAGTTCGAGGACATTAAAGCGTACTGGTACAAAGATGTAGAGTCATTTAAAGCACTCTCCCGGAAATACTATATTTACAAATAGATCTCTTCGTCGGTTTTAGGTGATTTGCTTTATTGCAAACGAATAAAAATTAGCCAACACTTGTGTAGATGTTGGCTTTTTTGGTATAATTATTGCGGCTTTAACAGTAAGTAAATTATCATGTTATGAAAACCTTACTACACACTGTCATTATTACTGCTTCTTCTGTTTTCTTTGTTCAGTCAACCCTGGTGGCTCAGGAGACAACAGCCCATGAACAGGCACATAAACAAGCTATGGAGTCACACAGCCAGATTCATAATCAGGCGCATAATCATGCAATGGAAGCCCACAACAGGGCTGTTGAAAATCATCGTCAAACAGTTGAAAATCACCGTGAAATCCATGAAAGGTCTATGGAATCACACAGAATTTCAAGACAAAAAGCGAGAAGAGCCAACAAACCTGAGACCACTCATGCAAGAAGAGAGGTTTCTCGAAAAAGAGAGAGTTTTCTAAGAAGAATTTTCAATAAGCGGAAGTAGGCTTCTCACAATCTGTCAATATAGATGTGCTCTTTAAAAGAGATCTAAAGTGATTTGGAAATTCTTTCAAGCCCCTCTTTTACAACTGAAAGGGGTGTTCCGATGTTCATCCGAAAGTGGAATTCGCCTTGTTCTCCAAAGGTTAGTCCGTCATTTAACCCTACTTTGGCCTTGTTTACCAGAAGCTCTTTGATCTCTTTGTGAGACATTCCGGTTTGGCTGAAGTTGAGCCAGAGCAGAAAGGAGCCTTCGGGTTTCATGAATGTGAGTCCGGGTATTTCACGTTTTACAAATTCCATGGCGAACTCAACATTTTTCTCTAAATATATCTTTAGTTCTTCAAGCCATGGCCCTCCATCTTTGTAGGCTGCCTCCATTGTGATGTGGGCGAAAATGTTTCCCAGGTCAAGGTGCAGAGAGGTTAGCTCTTTATTGAATTTATTGAATAAATCTTTGGATTCAGCTATGATGAGTGAGTTAAGCATACCGGCAATATTGAAGGTTTTGCTTGGAGCCATAGCTGTTATTGTGTTCTTTGCTACCTCTTCTGAGACCGATGCCATTACAGTGTGTTGGTTGTCAAAAAGGGCAAGGTCGGAGTGTATCTCGTCTGAAAAAATTATTGTATTGTATTTACAGCAAAGTTCACCCATTTTTTTAAGCTCATCTCTCTTCCAAACCTTTCCAATGGGGTTGTGTGAGTTGCATAGAATAAACATCTTAGCCCCCTGCTTAAGCCTCTCTTCAAAATCTTCCCAATTCACACTCCATCCTCTCTCATCCTTAATAAGATTACTACACACCAATGTTCTGCCGTTCTCTTTTACAATAGTGTGAAAAGGCGGGTAAACAGGTGTCTGGATTAAAATTACATCTGATGGTGATGTGAGTGCTCTAATGGCTATTGGTAAGGCGGCTACAATTCCGGGAGATGAGGTTATCTGCTCTCTGGTTATCTTCCAATTGTATCTCTTGTCTACCCAATCAATGAAATAGTCTACCGATTCAAGTGAGCGGAATGTATACCCGAAAACGCCGTGCTGAGAGAGTTTCATGGCGGCCTCTCTTACACATGGAGGAGACTGGAAATCCATATCTGCAACCCACATTGGAAGAATATCATCCCTTCCGAAAACCTCTTTTCTTGCGTCGTACTTAAAACAGGAGGTCCCTCTCCTGTCAATTATTGTGTCAAAATTGTACATAGTATGAGAAAATTATTTCTCCTGAGAGTATAGTTTTATAATGTTTATAATTACCTCGGTTGCCTTAACCATACTTTCAAGAGGGATGTATTCGTATCTGCCGTGGAAATTGTGACCTCCGGCAAAGATGTTAGGGCAGGGTAGTCCCATGAATGAGAGTCGTGCTCCGTCTGTTCCTCCCCTTATAGGTTTTATGAGGGCTGTAATTCCTGCCATCTCCATTGCCTTAACTGCTTTTTCTACAATATGGTAGTGGGGTTCAACCTGTTTACGCATGTTGAAATACTGATCTTTGAGTTCCAGACGAAAGCGTCCATCTCCATATTTTTTGTTCATGTAGGTGATGCTCTCCTCTACCAGAGTCTTTTTCTGGTCAAATTTCTCAAAGTCGTGATCACGGATAATATATTGGATCATTGCCTCTTCAACAGTTCCGTCAAATCGTATTATATGAAAGAACCCTTCGTAATCACAGGTAAATTCCGGCCTCTGCTCAACAGGCAGAAGTGAATTGAACTCAGATGCAAGGATAATGGCGTTAACCATTTTGTCCTTGGCGTATCCCGGGTGAATATTTCTGCCCTGAATAAAAATTTTTGCAGAGGCAGCATTAAAGTTTTCATATTCGAGCTCTCCTATCTGGCCTCCATCAAGAGTATAGGCATAATCAGCTCCAAATCTTTTCACGTCAAATTTATCAACCCCGCGTCCTATCTCCTCATCCGGTGTAAACCCTATTTTGATTTCGCCGTGAAGGATTGTGGGATTATTCATAATGTATTCTGCCGCAGTCATTATCTCTGCGATTCCTGCCTTATCGTCAGCACCCAGAAGGGTTGTTCCATCTGTGGTTATTAGCGTCTGTCCTTTGTATTCAGGAAGTTCGGGAAATTCTTCAACCTTCATTATCATCCCTTTTTCTTTGTTTATTACAATGTCTTTACCATCGTAATTTTCAATAATCTGGGGATTGGTAACCTTTCCCGGGGCATCAGGGGCGCTATCGACATGTGCTATGAATCCAATAACGGGCACTTTAGTATTAGCCGGGAGATTTGATGGAATAGTTGCCATTACATAGCCATATTCATCTAATGTAACATCTTTAATCCCAATCTCCTGAAGCTCTTTAATCAGAAGCTTAGATAAATCTAGTTGATTAGAAGTGCTGGGCTGACTGTTTGATTCAGGATCAGATGTTGTCTCTATTGCTATATATTTTAAAAACCTCTCTAATATTTTCTCTTTCATGATTTTAACTTATTAAAAATGTACAGGTTGTGAATTAAATCAGTAACAGACTGATTCCCATTACGGCCATTCCGGCAATTACACCTAAAATTGCAGGGTGGTGCTCTCCATATTTCTCTGCTGTAGGCAGCAGTTCATCAAGAGATATGTAAACCATGATACCGGCCACACCTGCTAAAATCACACCTACAAATGAGTCTGTGAACAGGAATGAGAGCAGGAAGTATCCAACTATGGCTCCGAGTGGCTCAGCGAGTCCGGATAGCAACGAGAGGAAGAATGCTCTTCCCTTGCTTCTTGTTGCATAATAAATTGGAATGGCAACAGCTATCCCCTCCGGAATATTGTGAATGGCAACAGCAACCGCAATACTAACACCTAAATTGGGGTCGTTCATGGCTGTCACAAAGGTTGCTATACCTTCAGGAAAGTTGTGAATTGCTATTGCAAAAGCAGACATCATCCCTAGTCTCATCAACCCCTCTTTATTTACCTCTTTTCTGCCCTCTTTGTTCTTGTTTTCTATAATTGAGAGCTCTCCAATTTCGTGGGGGTTCTCTCCCGACGGTACGAGATTGTCAATAATTGCTATTACTGCAATACCACCAAAAAAAGCGAGAAGAGTGTAAAGGTCTCCTTTCGAATTTCCATACAGTAGAGAGAGTGATTCCCGGGCCTCTCCGTACAATTCGACAAGTGAGATATAGATCATCACCCCGGCTGAAAAACCAAGGGAAGCAGCCAGAAACCTTGGTGAAAACTTCTTTGAAAAAAGAACAACTGCACTTCCTATTGCTGTTGAAAGACCGGCAAACAAAGTAAGTGAGAAAGCTAAAAGAAAATTTCCTTCCATCATAACATAATCATTGTTTAATAATATCTTAGTTCTCCTCTTTGGCTCTGAGACTGTCCCAGGCAATGTAAACAATAATAATAACATACATCAGCAGAGCAAGATATTCGGCTGGAGCTGACTCCATCCACTCTTTAACCGAGAGGTTAAACCCGGCAAAGCGGATTAGTGCACTCACAACTCCCATAAGGGCGCCCCCTGCAATAAAACCTGAAGCGATAAGTGTTCCTCTCTCTTTTCTTGCAGTATTTAGCTTTTCCTCTTTGCTTCTGGTAGATACATACCATGCAATTGCACCTCCTACAACCAGTGGAAGGTTAAGTTCCAGTGGTATAAACATTCCCAGAGAGAAGGCAAGGGCAGGTACTCCAAAAAATGCCAGTGCGATTGAGATAATCGCTCCAATACCATATAGTAACCAAGGAGCCCCACCTCCTGACATCAATGGTTCAATAACGGCAGCCATTGCGTTAGCCTGTGGAGCAACAAGGGCGTTCTCTCCAACAAAACCGTATGTTTTGTTTAGAATTATCATCACACCACCCACGGTTGCAGCAGCAACCAATGTTCCCAGGAATTTCCATGATTGTTGTTTTATAGGAGTAGATCCCAGCCAGTATCCAACCTTCAGGTCAGTTATGAATGCCCCTGCAACAGCAAGTGCCGTACATACAACACCTCCGATTATAAGTGCCGCTGTCATACCTGCTGTTCCTTTAAGACCGGCAGCCACCATAACAACAGATGCAAGAATAAGAGTCATAAGAGTCATTCCGCTAACCGGATTGGTTCCCGCTATAGCAATTGCATTTGCTGCCACCGTTGTAAACAGAAAAGCTATAACTCCTACTACCAGAATTGCAATTACAGCGTGAAGAAGATTGTCTACTACTCCAAAGTAGAAGAATAAGAAGGTTATTATAAGTGTTACAATTATTCCTATAGCAACAATCTTCATAGGGAGGTCTTTTTGTGTTCTGACAGCACTTACTGAACTATCTGTTCCTCCTTTAAGCTCTTTTGCAGCAAGCCCGAATGCCGATTTAATAATTCCTGAAGATCGAATTATACCAATGACTCCGGCTGTTGCAATACCACCGATACCAATATGTCTGCCATATTCACGGAAAATTTGTTCAGGAGACATCTCCGAAATAGTTGTTGTTATTCCTGTCCCCATAAGGTCAATAACCTCCCCACCAAAAAGCACATTCATAAGGGGAACAATCACGAACCAGACCAACATAGATCCGCAGCTTATGATAAAAGAATATTTCAATCCTATAATGTAGCCAAGGCCCAGAACGGCAGCTCCTACGTTGAGCTTAAATACCACTTTGGCTTTGTCGGCAATAAACTCTCCGTAGGGTAATACCCTCGAGGTAAAGACCTCTGACCAGTATCCGAACGTTGAAACGATAAAGTCGTATATGCCACCTATCAATCCGCTTACAAGCAGCACTTTGGCTCCGCTTCCTCCGCTCTCTCCGCTAACCAGCACCTGAGTGGTAGCAGTGGCTTCCGGGAAGGGGTATTTACCATGCATGTCTGAAACAAAGTATTTTCTAAATGGAATGAGAAACAGGATACCAAGAACTCCTCCAAGAAGAGAGCTCATGAACACCTTTGCAAAGTCAACGGTGAGCTCAGGATACTTTGCCTGTAAAATATAAAGAGCTGGCAGAGTAAATATTGCACCGGCAACAATTGCTCCGGAGCTTGCTCCTATTGACTGAATTATCACATTCTCTCCAAGGGCGTTTTTTCTCTTTAATGCACCCGACAGACCAACTGCAATAATTGCAATAGGTATTGCTGCTTCAAAAACCTGCCCGACTTTAAGCCCCAGATAGGCGGCCGCAGCTGAAAAGATTACGGTCATAACTATACCCATAAACACCGACCAGGGTGTTACCTCCGGGTACGATTTTGTTGGCGACATTATCGGTTTGTACTCTTCGCCCGCTTTTAATTCACGGTAAGCATTTTCCGGCAGACCTTTTGGCTTGCTGTTTGTGTGTTCCATAATTTTTCTAAGTTTATCTTTCAAAGATAATGTTTTTATAAATAATTCTTTTACCTTTGCCGCGATTATGAAGAATAGCAGCCACCATATTAATTCAACATTTTTCCATAGACACGTCCGACGATGTGCCTAGGAAGGGCAGCTATTTTGAATTGCGGTAAACAGTAAAAACCGCAATCTACGCAGGTAATGTCTCCTGCAAAATTTACAAGTTAGAAATTTATTATACTGTTTTATTCTACCATGAATGTAAACATTTATGTGGCTGATAAAAGCCATGTTAAATATGCAGATTCAATCTGTGAACTGATGTATATATCTGCGCTTGAGCGTGGAACCGGAATTGCCAAGAGGTCTCCGGAATACATAGCGGAGAAGATAAGTTCCGGCAAAGCTGTTATTGCTCTTGACGGAGAGGAGTTGGTAGGCTTTGCCTACATTGAGACCTGGAGCCACAGTAAGTTTGTGGCTAATTCAGGATTGATTATAGCGCATAAGTACAGACATTTAGGCTATGCCAAAAAGGTAAAATCAAAAATATTCAACCTTTCAAGAAAGCTATTTCCAGATGCTAAAATATTTTCAATTACCACAGGTCTTGCGGTGATGAAACTTAATACGCAATTGGGATTTAAACCTGTAACATTTTCTGAACTTACCGATGATCCCGAATTCTGGAAGGGTTGTGAGGGGTGCAAAAATGTTGAAGTTCTTAAAAGTAACGAATATAAGATGTGTCTTTGTACCGGTCTTCTTTATGATCCGGCCAAAAAGAGTAAGTCAAGGATTACGCCCGCGTTGGTTTCTGTAGGTAAATCTCTTATAATTAATCCATTGGTAAAATTTAATTCAATAATTACAAAAAAGTAACATGATGAATAACAAAGTGGTTTTGGCGTTCAGCGGCGGATTGGATACATCTTTTTGTGTTCCGTGGCTTAAATTGGAAAAGGGCCTGGAGGTTCACACAATAATGGTTAACACAGGCGGATTCTCAGATGAAGAGGCGCAAAAAATCGAAGAACGTGCTCTTGAGCTTGGTGCTGCTTCACATGTGAATATTAATGCAATTGATGAGTACTATACAAAAGGGATTAAATATTTGCTATTCGGTAATATTCTGAAAAATTCGACATATCCTTTATCGGTAAGTTCAGAAAGGGTTTTTCAGGCTATGGCAGTTCTTGAGCATGTTAAAAAACTTGGAGCAGCTTATGTTGCACACGGTAGTACCGGAGCCGGTAATGATCAGGTAAGGTTTGACCTCGTTTTTGAAGTAATGGCTCCTGAGGTAAAGGTTTTGGCACCTATCCGCGAACTTCAGCTTTCGAGAAAACAGGAGATTGACTATCTGCAGGAGAGGGGATTTAGCTTTTCCTGGGAGAAGGCCAAATATTCTATTAATCAGGGGCTTTGGGGGACGAGTGTTGGTGGTGTTGAAACTTTGACTGCTTCGGGTGTTTTACCGGAAGAGGCATACCCTTCACAAATTAAGACAGATAAACCACTCAGAATAAAGATTGGGTTTGAAAAGGGAGAACCAACTTCATTAAATGGAGAGAAGGGTTCACCTGTCGAGATTATCAATAAAATTAATTCCATAGGTGGAGATTATGGTGTAGGAAGAGATATTCATGTTGGAGATACTATTATTGGAATCAAGGGAAGGGTTGGTTTTGAGGCACCGGCAGCTCTTATTCTGATTAAGGGTCATCATCTGCTTGAAAAACACATTCTTACAAAAGGTCAACTGTATTGGAAAGAGCAACTTGCCGGCTGGTACGGTCAGCTAATGCACGAAGCTCAGTATCTTGAACCATTGATGAGAAATATAGAAACATTCCTTGAGGATACTCAAAAATATGTTACCGGAGAGGTAGAGGTTGAACTAAGACCTTACCATTTTGCCGTTCTTGGATGCCAGACAAAGTACGATTTGATGAGCAGTAAATTCGGAGACTACGGAGAGGCTAATAAGTCTTTTACCGGACAGGATGTGATAGGGTTTACCAAGGTCCTGGCCAATCCTCTTAAAATTTATTATTCAGTTCATAAAGATGATTAATGTTGCAATAGCAGGTGGAACCGGTTATACCGCCGGTGAACTGATAAGAATACTTATCAATCACCCAGATGTAGAGATATCAGCAGTACTTAGCAGCAGTTTGGCAGGAGAACCTGTATCATCTGTACATCGTGACCTTATTGGCGATACAACACTAAGGTTTGTATCGGATTTGAAGGGTTTAAGTGGAAGTAAAGAGATTGATGTTCTTTTTTTGACGCTTGGCCATGGTCTTTCTAAGAGATATCTTGATGAAATCGGGTTGCCCGAAAGGTGTAAGATAATTGATTTGGGCAACGATTTTCGTCTTGATTCCAAATACAAAGATGGAGAGTTTGTCTACGGGCTGTGCGAACTATCGGAGAGTACTATAAAAGAGGCTAAATATATTGCAAATCCCGGATGCTTTGCAACCTCAATTCTATTGGCACTAATTCCCCTGGCATCTGCCGGAGAGTTGAATGACGAGGTACACATTCATGCTATTACAGGGTCAACAGGCGCAGGAAAAAGCCCATCAGAAACCACCCACTTCAGTTACAGAGATTCTAATATTTCTGTCTACAAACCATTTACGCACCAACATCTTGGCGAAATAAAAAAAGTATTGAAGTCTCTTTCAGCCAATGTGCCCCAGATTAATTTTGTTCCAATCAGAGGTGATTTCACCAGAGGAATTTTTGCGAGTCTATACTTAAAATCAGGCAGCACAATAACCACAGAAAAGATAACGGCTTTGTTTGAAGAATACTATAAGGATTCACTTTTCGTGAATGTGTCAAACGAACCAATTTCAATGAAAGAGGTTGTTAACACAAACAAAGCACTGCTTCATATAGAGCAACATAACGGATATTGGCATATCACATCGGTCATTGACAACCTTCTGAAGGGGGCATCCGGTCAGGCAGTGCAAAACATGAACATAATGTTTGGTCTTGATAAGAGCGCAGGGCTAAAACTTAAAGGGTCGGCTTTTTAGACCAAAAAATTGATTTAATGAAAGCATTTGATGTATATAAACTCTGGCCAATTGAGCCGGTTAAAGCAGAAGGATCTGCTGTATGGGATAAAGATGGCATTAAGTACCTCGATATGTACGGAGGTCACGCTGTTATCTCTGTTGGTCATGCTCACCCCCTTTATAATAAAATAGTTAAGGATCAGCTTGATAAGATATCATTTTATTCAAACTCAGTTCTTAATTCTCTCCAGACTGAGTTGGCAGAGAGATTGGGAAGGGTAAGCGGGTATGAAGATTTCTCTCTGTTTTTGTCAAACTCAGGCGCAGAGGCCAATGAAAACGCACTAAAACTTGCATCGTTTCACACAGGAAAATCAAAGATACTGGCATTCAAAGGTGCATTTCACGGAAGAAGCTCCGGAGCTGTGGCAGTTACTGATATTCCAAAAATTGTAAGCCCTTTCAATTCGTTTCATCAGGTTGTATTTGTACCGATGAATGATATTGAAGCGGTAAAAAGCCATTTACAGGCAGGTGATTTTGCCGCTGTAATTGTTGAAGGGATTCAAGGCGTTGCAGGAATATATGAGCCGGATATTAACTTCTTAAAGGAGCTTAAAAAACTTACCTCCGGATTGGGAGTAGTTCTTATACTGGACGAGGTTCAAAGTGGTTATGGCCGGACAGGTAAGTTTTTTGCACACCAACATTCCGGAATAGAACCTGACATTATAACAACAGCCAAAGGAATGGGCAACGGTTTCCCAATAGGGGGAACCCTTATCTCCCCAATGTTCAAACCTGTTCAGGGCATGCTTGGTACAACATTCGGAGGAAACCATTTGGCATGTGCAGCTGCAATTGCAGTTCTCAGAATAATAGAAGAAGAGGGCCTGGTGGCTAATGCTCAAAAAGTAGGAGATTATTTAATGCACAGGCTCTGTGAAATAAAATCAAAATACGGTAACGAGGTGATTTCCGACATTAGGGGAAGAGGCCTTATTGTTGGTATTGATATGACAGATAAGTTTATACCGGTTAGAGATGATCTTCTGTTTAAGGAGAAGATTTTTACCGGAGGAGCAAAAAGTAATATTATAAGATTGCTTCCGCCATTAAACATTACTAACAAAGAGTGTGATGTTTTTTTGGATAGTTTTGTAAAGTGCATAGAAACAATTAAAAAGGAATTGAAATGAAACAATTTACCAGCGTACATGATATAAAGTCAATTGATTGGGCACTTTCAATGGCAAGAGAGGTAAAGGAGGATCCGTTTGGAGATACTCCACTGGGTAAGAACAAGACTTTGCTGATGATCTTCTTTAACTCAAGTCTGAGAACTCGTCTAAGTACACAGAAAGCAGCAATGAACCTCGGCATGAATGTTATTGTTCTTGATATTAATCAGGGAGCGTGGAAACTGGAGACAGAGAGAGGTGTGATTATGGATGGGGATAAGCCGGAACATATCCTCGAGGCGATACCCGTAATGGGCTCATATTGCGATATTATAGGAGTACGTGCTTTTGCAAATCTTGTAAACAAACAGGAAGATTACAACGAAACCATATTAAATCAATTTATCAACTATTCGGGAAAGCCGGTTTTCAGTATGGAGGGGGCAACAAGACACCCGCTTCAGAGCTTTGCGGACCTTATAACCATTGAGGAGTTTAAGACAGTTAAAAAGCCAAAGGTTGTACTTACATGGGCTCCCCATCCTAAAGCATTGCCTCAGGCAGTTGCCAACTCTTTTGCAGAGTGGATGAATCAGACAGATTATGAGTTTGTTATTACCCATCCTGAGGGATATGAATTATCCAGAGACTTTACAGGAAATGCTAAAATTGAATACAATAATATAAGAGCTTACGAAGGAGCAGACTTTATATATGCTAAAAACTGGTCAACATTTAACGATGCTACTTATGGTAAGATATTGAGTAACGACAGAAGTTGGATGGTCGATTCAGACAAGATGCGATTGACTAATAATGCAAAATTTATGCACTGTTTGCCTGTAAGAAGAAATATGATTGTGAGCGACGATGTGATAGAGGGGCCAAACTCAATTGTTGTTCCGGAGGCAGCCAATAGAGTGGTGTCAGCTCAGGTTGTTATTAGAGAAATGTTAAGAACTATTTCCGGTTAAATTTTTAAATTACAGATTATGAAAAGCTTAACAGTTATTAAAATTGGCGGAAACATAATTGACCGCCCCGAAGAGCTTGATTCTTTCCTGATGAATTTTATCAAAATTGATGGTCCGAAAATCCTGATTCACGGTGGAGGAGTTATGGCTAGCGAGATGGCAGCCAAACTTGGCATTAAAACTGTGATGCATCAAGGCCGCAGAATAACAGATCTGGAGACGTTAAAGCTTGTTTCTATGGTGTATGCGGGATGGATAAATAAAAGTATAATTGCTAAACTGCAAAAGTTGGGTTGTAACGCAATAGGCCTTTCAGGGGCTGACGGTGATTCTGTCCCGGCAGTTAAAAGATCGCCTGTTCCAATAGATTTTGGTTATGTAGGAGATGTAGATCCGGCTCAAATCAACGGAGGTTTTCTTATTAGTTTACTGGGAAGGGGAATCACTCCTGTATTTTGTGCAATTACTCATGACAGAAATGGCTCAATTTTAAATACAAATGCAGATACAATGGCCTCTTCTCTGACCATCGCGCTTTCAAAAGATTACTACACAAAGCTTATTTACTGTTTTGAAAAACAGGGTGTATTATCTGACCCGGATAATGAGAACTCGGTTATACCTCTTATTACAAGAAAAAATTATGAATCTATGAAGGAGGCCGGGTTTATTAAAGATGGTATGATACCAAAAATGGATAATGCATGGTATGCAATAGATAAAGGTGTATCCGAAGTCTATATTAAACATGCATCAAATCTCAATAACGATAAAGGGACTGTTTTAAAATAATTGTCTAATGGAATTTTATATAAACGAAGCCACAGATCTTTTAAAAAAAATTATTGCCATTCCCTCATATTCGGGAGGAGAGGGTAATCGGGCTGATTTTATATACAATTATCTTACAGCTAAAGAATTAAAAGTAGAAAAGATAAAAAATAACCTTATCACAGGAGTATACCCATTTTCGGATTCCGCACCCGTCCTGATGCTTAATTCACACATCGACACTGTGTTGCCATCATCAGGATATACTATGGACCCATTTGATCCACAAGTCAAAGATGGACGTGTTTATGGTCTGGGAAGTAACGATGCAGGTGCTTCTGTTGTATCAATGACAGCTGCTTTATTGTACTTTAGTGACAATCCCGGAGAGCTCCCGTTTAATCTAACCTTACTACTCTCTGCAGAAGAGGAGAACTCAGGCCCTTCAGGTGTTACTCTGGCTCTTAAGAATATTGATAAGGCTGACTGTATAATTGTTGGAGAACCTACTAACATGAAATGTGCATTGGCAGAGAGGGGTTTGCTTGTAATCGATGGAACTGCGGAGGGAGTTAGCGGACATGCCGCCAGAGAGGAGGGGATCAACTCAATCTATATTGCACTTGAGGATATTGCAAAAATTAAAGATTACAAATTTTCAAAAGTATCAAGGCTAATGGGAGAGGTAAAGATGACTGTTACACAAATATCAGCAGGGCATCAGCATAATGTAGTCCCCGATACCTGCAAATTTGTGATAGACATAAGACCTACTGATGTTTACGATAACAATGAAATTGTTCAGGAGTTAAAAAAGATTGTTAAAAGTAATTTAATTCCAAGGAACCTCTCAAACAGATCATCTTCTACTCCCGAAGGCCACCCATTACTAATATGTGCAAAGGAATTGGGAGTTGAATGTTATACCTCTCCAACAACCTCTGACTGGATGAGGCACAGTTTACCCGCAATAAAGATGGGCCCCGGTGACTCGTCCAGATCTCATAGGGCTGACGAATATATATGCATAGAGGAGCTGAAAGAGGGGATAACAGGGTACATTAATTTCATCAAACATTTAAAATTAAAACAATGAGTACATTATGGAGTAAAGGTGCTTCGGCCAATCAACTGGTTGAAAAATTTACCGTAGGCAAAGACAAAGAGTACGATTTGCGTCTTGCAAAATTCGATATTGAAGGCTCATTGGCTCACATTAAAATGCTTGAGAGCATTTCGCTCATATCGGCAAATGAGTTTCAAGTTCTTGAAAAAGAGCTTAAGACAATTCTCAAAGAGGTGGAGAGTGGTAATTTTATTCTTGAGACTGACGTTGAGGATATTCACTCTCAGGTTGAGCTTATTCTCACAAGGAGAGTAGGAGATATCGGCAAAAAAATACATAGTGGTCGTTCAAGAAACGATCAGGTTCTCACTGATGTAAAGCTCTATCTAAAATGGGAAATTGAGAATTTAAGAGATAAAGTGATCACGCTCTTTAACACCCTTCAGTCTTTAAGTGAAGAGCATAAAGATATTATGATGCCGGGATACACTCATGGGCAAATAGCCATGCCATCATCATTTGGGTTATGGTTTGGGGCTTATGCAGAAACTTTAATCGATGATCTCTATCAGCTTGCAGCTGCATATAAGGTGACAGATCAGAATCCTCTGGGGTCTGCTGCCGGTTACGGAAGCTCTTTTCCTCTTGACAGAGACATGACAACCTCCCTTATGGAGTTCGGTACTATGAGTTACAACTCAATTGCAGCCCAGCTTGGCAGAGGTAAGAGTGAAAAGGCAACAGCAAATGCTATGGCATCAATTGCAGGGAGTCTTAATAAATTCGCTGCAGATTGTATAATGTATATGTGCGGGAATTTTGCATTTATCTCTTTTCCGGATGAATTGACAACCGGCTCAAGCATAATGCCTCACAAGAAAAACCCTGACGTTTGGGAAATTGTAAGAGGCAGGTGCAACAGAATTGCTTCCATTCCTAATGAGATAACTCTCATGACAGCCAATTTACCTCACGGGTATCATAGAGATTTTCAGCTACTTAAGGAGACGCTTTTCCCTGCAATCGATTCTCTTCATGAGGTGTTGGAGATGACAACATTTATGCTTGGTCATATAAGGGTAAACAAAAAAATTCTTGAAGATTCAAAATATGAATATCTCTTTACCGTTGAAGAGGTTAACAGACGGGTTCTTGACGGTACTCCCTTCAGGGATGCTTACAAAGAGGTTGGATTAGAGGTTAACAGTGGTAAGTTCAGCGCAAAAAAAGAGATTGCCCACACTCATAAAGGGAGTATAGGCAATCTGTCTAATTTTGAAATTCGTGCAAAAATGGATGCTGCACTTAAACTCTTTTAGAATCCAAATGAAAACTCGTATTTTCCAAAAAGGAGGAATGCAACAATCAATGTAAAGATGACATTGAAAAGCTGGGCAATAAGAAATGTCCAGGTATATTTGCTATTCTCTTTTCCAAAAACTTTTCTGAAATCTGTTTCAAGTCCTATTGCAATAAATGCTACTGAGAATAATGTTTCTCTCATGGCTTTTGATGCTCCGCTTAGTGATTTTACAGTTGCAGGTTCCATTAAAAAACTGAAAACCATAGAGGCAAGAATAAAACCAAGAACAAATTTTGGAAATCTTTCCCACAATATTGAAGGAGTTGGTTTTATCTCTTTATTTGTTCCCTTAAATGACCAATAAATTGAGATTGCAAATGCAGCAACTCCAAGGAGTACATTTTGAGAAGATTTAATAATTACACTTTGCGATTCGGCAACATCTCCCAGGAATTTTCCTGCAGCAACTACAGCTCCTGTGGTGTCAATAGTTCCTCCAAGCCAGGCACCGGCAACCTCCTGAGATAACCCCAGTAAATTGGCAAGATAAGGCATGATGTACATCATTGGTACGGCAACAACCAGTACCAGCGATACTACAAAAGACAATTTTTTACTGTCACCCTTAATCGCTCCCGAAGTTGCAATTGCAGCTGAAACCCCGCAAATTGAGACTGCGCTTGAAAGTAGAACCCCCATCTCTTTGTCAACCCCCATCTTTTTGGAAAGCCAGAAAGAGAAATACCATACAGCCAGCACAACAATCACAGCCTGAATCATACCGTATGACCCGGCTTTCATTATCTCTCCGAAAAGAATAGATGTGCCCAGAATAACAAGTCCTGCCTTGATAAAGAATTCGCTTCTTACTGCAGGCTCAAGCCATTTTGGTAACCCAAAAAAGTTCCTGATGATAAGACCGATAGCCACCGAAAAAAATACTGCTTCGAATCCGGTACTCTTTATAAATCCGATAGTACTAATGTACTGAGCAAGAAATGAGAGCCCGTAAATTACAATAAATGAAACGGGAAACCATTTCATTTTAACTCCCAGAATCTTAAGTCCTATCGCGCTAAGTCCGAAAACAACAATAAATTTTGTGAATTCAAAAGGGACTTTGGCAAACCAAAGAGGATAACCTTCAGGAAATTGATATTTTACCTTTCCCAGAGATGGGACAAAAATTACCAGAAGTACCAGTATTGCCCCCATAAATGTAGCAATCCAGTCTTCATTTTTTAATTGAGTCAAAAAATTTGACTTCGTAACAGGTTTGTTCATAGTTTATCAAGAGTAAGTTTAAGACAAATATAGTTTTTATCTCTAAAATAGTAAAATCTTTTACTATTATTTAATAAAAAAAGAGCAACTATTTATCACCTCTTTTTTAACTTATTTTAAAACAGCCTTTTTCCACAAATCTGTATACCCCGGAAAATGGGGAGCAGGTGGAATAATTGGTGAGTGCCCATTAGTTACGAAAGAGCCGTCAGGATTTTGTTTTTTTGTATTTCCATCAATGTATTTCACCAGCAGGTATTCGTCCAGCTTTTTCCACTTTGCAAAAAGAGAATTTGCAGTGCTTACAGAATAGTTAGTCAGAAACTCTGAAACAAAACCGGGATTTTCACTTAACAGAATAGTAGCTGTGCGGTCAATTGCATTGACCTCGGCTATTTTTGCCTTTTCATGCTGATCAATTACCTCTCTTACCTCTTTTCCAATGTGATTGTACCTTAAATATGCAAACTGCGCAATTCTGTTGGTCAGCCAGAACATAGAGGATGCAGAGTATTCAATCATTGATCCATTACCAAGAGCGTAATGGGTTGAGATTGCTTTTGATGAAGTGTATATTGGTGTTAGCGGTGATGTTGCAGCATCATCTACTCCAAACCAGAATATTCCTCCAATCTCATCCGGAACATGAGAGCGGCTTTGCCCTACAAACCAGAATCCTGTCTGCTGTGTCGCGATTGCTCTCTCATTAAAGCCTGTTAATCCGTCAACTTCAAAACTCATAGGCCTCCAGCGATATGGAAGCGCATTTCCCCCTGCTCCTATATCATTGAGCATATCCATAGGAGTTCCTTCATAATGGTCTCTCATCATATCTGCCACATCCTTTACAGATAGCTTCTGCTTTGCCTTTACATAAAGAGGCATCCTCTTTTTTGAGGGATCTCCCAATGCATATGGAAGATATATGCTCATATCACCCTCGGCATGTTTGTTAAAGAAGCTCCACACCCTTGCATCACATCCCCTGATTGTTGACCCGTCTGCAGGACCATATGTGTCTGCAAAACTGAAATCCTTATCATTACCTTTGAATAATCCCTGTTCCCGGGCGTGTTTAATTACATCATGAGCATAAAGGCAGTTCTCGGGATCGTTGAGTGGGAACTGAGTAATTCTTGCCTGATTTGCGTGGGCTGATATTGCACCCTCAGGAAGCTTTATTGCTACCCATACTACTCCTTTGTTCACATTAACGCCATTTACCTTCTTAGGGGCTTTACCAATTATCTCTAAAAACCAAACTTCATTCTTGTCAGCTATTGATATTGATTCTCCGGTAGATGCATAGCCATATTGATTTGCCAATGTGGTAATTACCTCAATTGCCTCCCGTGCAGTTTTAGCCCTTTGAAGTGCAAGATACATTAGTGATCCATAGTCAAGCATACCTTCAGGGTCAAATTGACTCTCTACTCCTCCCCATGTTGATTCTCCTATAACTAGCTGATATTCATTCATGTTTCCAATAACTGAATATGTTCTTTCAACCTGAGGGATCTCACCAAGGTACCTATCCTTGCCCCATTCATATATTTTTACCATCGATCCTTTTGGGTAGGTGGCTGCAGGGTAGTGTACGAGAGTTCCGTAACGAGTGTGTGAGTCCGCAGAATAGCTGACCATAGCTGATCCGTCAACCGAAGCCCCCTTTGTTATCAGGAGATTAGTGCAGGCATCTCCGCTGTTTATTACCATGGTCATCAGCAATGTCGCAATAATTAATCTTTTCATACTTTTATATTAATGTGTTTCTAAATATTAAATCTATTCCCAAATGTTGACAGGATTTATTTAATGTACAATCATCATCATCAGGGTGGCTAAGATAGTAAAATTGTATTATTCCAGCTATAGTTTACAAATTAGGCCGGAATAACTCTGAAAAAATTTGGAGTTTTGAAAAAAGTGGCTACCTTTGCAGCCCGTTTGAGAAAAAACGGTCAGTTCTTTGACGTTTTGAGAGAGATAAAGAGGTAAAGAAAAAGAGATAATTTTAATAAAATAAGATTTATTTCGAGCAAAAAAAAATAGATTGGGTCTGTTAAATTTTAGATTTAAGGGACTACAATTTCAGTAATAAGAAGTTACTTAAGGGCGAAC
>Ga0154555_133_pt3 | contig 43726 bp, 59 predicted proteins | sample RifGroF2_FD_105698 | JGI IMG/M metagenome (GOLD analysis project Ga0154555, IMG submission 105698) | Bacteroidetes bacterium GWF2_39_10 | reverse complement strand
CGAAGCAATATACAAAGAGGATACAGGTAAAACCATTCGTAAATCTCATGAAAATCCTTATATAATTAAACTATATGAAGATTTCCTCGGCAAGCCGTTGAGTGAGAAATCACACCACCTGCTCCATACTCACTACTTTGACAAACATAAAATATAGACCGCTATGAGCACTTTCAAATTACAAGATTGTCACAAGCAAACATTAAAAGATATCTGCAAGTCGTTTAACAACAATCCTGGCGAGCTTATCAGTGTTCTTCACAAGACACAGAGTGAGTTCGGATATCTACCCGAAGCGATTCAGCGTGAAATAGCAAATAACCTGAAAATTTCGGTTGCCAAGGTCTATGGTGTTGTCACTTTCTATTCATTCTTCACTATGACTCCAAAGGGCAAATACCCAATATCTGTTTGTACAGGTACTGCGTGTTATGTTCGCGGAGCTGAGAAGATTGTAGATGAACTTAAAGATCAGCTTAAGATTAAAGTTGGCGGAGTTACTGAAGATGGTAAGTTTTCACTTGATTGCCTAAGGTGCGTAGGTGCCTGTGGTCTTGCTCCGGTAGTTTTGATTGGTGAGAAAGTTTACGGAAGAGTAGAGGCTCACCAGATTAAAGGAATTCTTGAAAGCTACGAGTAGCAAATTCTCCTGTTTGGCTAAATACTGCACAATTGATTATATTGTAGCGCTTTAGCAGCTGAAGAAACTATATTGTGTGCAATATTTGAGCGATATAGAATTATTATGCTACAAAACAGGAAGTAAGCAACTTAACAGTTAAATATTGATAGGGGCTGTCTAAAAAGTAGGCAGCCTCTGTTTATATATGCAGTCGTCAAGAGTTTGTTAATTTATGTGAACTGTGCAAATAGTAAATAAAATTATGTAACACACGGCTCATATAAAATCTTCACATTTGTTTTTAAGATTATTTAAATTAAAAACGAGTTTAATGAAAACAAAAAAAATTTTAGCTGTATCAATGATTGCCGCCATAATGTTCAGTGGTTGTGCAACAATGAATAATAAAACTAAAGGTGGTTTAATAGGTGGTGGTGCCGGAGCAGCAGTAGGAGCTGGTATTGGAGCTCTTATCGGAAACGGGAAAGGTGCTGCAATAGGAGCTGCAATTGGCGGAGTAGTGGGGGGAGGTGCCGGAATCCTTATCGGCAATAAGATGGATAAGCAGAAGGCCGAACTTGAGAGGATTGAAGGGGCTAAGGTTGAGCTTATCACTGATGCGAACAATCTAAAGGCAATAAAAGTAACTTTCGATAATGGAATACTTTTTGCGACTGGCAGAAGTGAGTTGAATGCTACTTCAAAACATGCACTTTTGAAATTTGCCGAATCTCTCAAAAACACAACAGAGACTGATATAACAATATATGGGCATACAGATAATACTGGATCAAGAGACTTCAACGTGAAACTCTCTCTTCAGAGAGCTGTGGCTGTTGCCGGTTTTCTCAACTCAAACGGTGTCGAAATGAAGCGTTTGGACACAGAGGGGAAAGCTTGGGACTTTCCCGTGGGTGATAACACTACTGTTAGCGGTAGGGCAATGAACCGCCGGGTGGAGGTTTATATCACAGCAAATGAAACGATGATCAAAGAGGCAGAGCAGGGAAAGCCAATTTAGATTTCCAGCTTGGTCCAACAGGGCTTGATCCGTACCCATAATAAAGCAGTCGAAAGACTGCTTTTTTTGATCTTTTATTTTATAGGCAAAAGACTGTTTGGGAAATTTGGTTAAAATGATTAAAAAAGGCTTAAAGAATTAAATTGCGTAATGCCTGTATCTTAATCACGGTTACTCTGTTGCGGTCGGCAGAAATGATCTTTTCCTGCTGTAATTCAGAGAATGTGCGGGCCAGGGCAGGTCTGCTTACTCCAAAGTATTTTGAAAGTTCTGTTTGGTTCTTGTCCATTATGAAAGTATTAATGGAGGGATTCACAGAGTGACACAAATTTAGCTGTTCAAGAAGGTAATGTGCGAGTTTGCCTCTGATGGTTTTAATGGTAAGAATCTGTAGTTTATTGGAAAGAAACTGTGCCTTATTGGAGTTGTACTTAAGGTAGCGCTCCATGAACTTGCCATCTCTGCGGAAGAGTTCGATGACGTCATCTTTTCTGATTTTAAGTATCCTGGAATCTTCAAGAGAGGTTACATCAACCGGGAAGGTGTTATTCTCAGCAAACAAAAAGGCAGAGGCCAGAGGCCTTGGAGCCAGCATAACCTCAACAGTAAGCAACCCTCCGCTCTCGGTTATCATCTCTCCTTTTACAGAGCCTTGTAATAAGATATACAGGTGGTTACACTTGTCTCCCTGCCGTGCAACAACATCACCTTTTGAGTAGTTTGTAATATTAAGATCTATGTCTTTAAAGAATTCTCCGGCCTTATCTAATGGTATTACACTGCAAATTGGGCATTTTGAAAAATTTGAAAAGAGTTGTTCAAGACCTGACTGTTTAAGATATGAATGATCAAGTTTGGAATTGACAAATCCGGGATCATTCAGCCCTGTATGATCCTGGCCTGTATGATCCTGGCCGGAGAAGTTTAGTCTAAAATTTTTATTTTGACTTTTATTAGGACTTTTATTATCCGAATTCTCTTTCACGACACTTTATTTGATTTAAACCTCCCAAAAATACAAAAAAAAGATCCAAGTGTAACAACTATTACACTATCTTAGTATATAACCGGGTACTTTTGTATCACATAAATCAAATATTAACCAATTAATAAAAAATACATTATGAGTAAAATGTTTTGTTACCAGTGTCAGGAGACAGCAAAGAATACCGGTTGTACGATAAATGGTGTATGCGGTAAAACCTCTGATGTTGCCAATCTTCAGGATTTGCTGATGTACCTGTGCAAAGGAATTTCACACTACTCTGTTCGTTTGAGAGAGATGGGTGTAGAGAGTGCCGAGGTAAATAAATTTGTTACTGATTCACTCTTTATGACTATCACCAATGCAAACTTTGACAGAGATAGATTTATTACACGCTTAAATCAGGCTATTGACCTAAGAGAGGCAACAAGAGCATTGTTTATCTCCAAAGGGGGAAGGATTGAAGATATTACTTTTGAAGGAGCCTTCTGGACTTCAAGAGATGTTGCAGTAATGGAACAAAAGGCTACTGAAGTTGGAGTTCTTGCTACAGAAAACGAAGATATAAGATCACTTCGTGAGCTTACCATATATGGTCTTAAAGGAATGGCTGCATATGCAGAGCACGCCTTTAACCTGAAGCATGAAGATGTATCTATATATGCATTTATGCAGCAGGCTCTAGTTGATACAACAAATGACTCTCTTGGTGCTGACGAACTTACTGCTTTGGTTTTAAAGACAGGTGATCATGGAGTTAAGGTAATGGCTCTTCTCGATAAAGCCAACACTTCTGCATACGGCAACCCGGAGATTACCAAAGTTAACATTGGTGTTAAGAACAACCCTGCCATTCTTATTTCGGGTCATGACCTTAGGGATATGGAAGATCTGCTCAAGCAGACTCAGGGTACAGGAGTTGATGTGTACACCCACTCTGAGATGCTACCTGCAAACTACTACCCGGCTTTCAAGAAATACAGCAATTTTGTAGGAAACTATGGCAGCTCATGGTGGAAACAGACTCAGGATTTTGAATCTTTCAACGGACCTGTTCTCTTTACAACCAACTGTATTGTTCCTCCAAAAAGCAATGCAACCTACAAGGATAGAATATACACCACAGGAGCATCAGGTTTCCCAGGATTCAAGCACGTAGCTGACAGACCGGAGGGTGGTTCAAAAGATTTCTCTGAAATTATTGAGCATGCAAAAAAATGCGCATCCCCAACCGAGATTGAAACAGGTGAAATAATTGGTGGATTTGCTCATGCTCAGGTATTTGCACTTGCTGATAAGATTGTTGATGCAGTAAAATCAGGTGCAATACGCAAATTTTTTGTGATGGCAGGTTGTGACGGTAGAATGAAGGACAGAAACTACTATACAGAATTTGCAGAGGCTTTGCCAAAAGATACCGTTATTCTAACTGCAGGCTGTGCAAAATACAGATACAACAAGCTTCCTTTGGGAGATATCGGAGGAATTCCAAGAGTTCTTGATGCCGGTCAGTGTAATGACTCTTATTCACTTGCTGTTATTGCTCTTAAGTTGAAAGAGATATTCAATGCGAATGACATTAATGAACTTCCGATTGCGTATAACATCGCATGGTATGAGCAGAAAGCTGTGATTGTTTTACTTGCCCTGCTTGCTCTTGGAGTGAAGAATATTCACCTGGGCCCAACACTCCCTGGTTTCCTCTCTCCAAATGTAGCATCTGTACTGGTTAAGAATTTCGGACTTGCACCGATAGGAACCGTTGACGAAGATATGAAGTTGTTTCTGGGTTAATATTTGATTTAAAATTATTCCAAACAGCTTTGAAGAGACCGGCTAAAAATTATTTTTATGCCGGTCTCATTTTTCATAAATTTGAGGCTACACATTTAATGAACCTAAATATGATAAACGAGCCTAAAAAAGATTATAACAGGGAGATGCACACAGCTGAGCATATTCTTAACCAGACAATGATAAGAAAGTTTGGGACAGGCCGCTCTGTGACTAACCATATTGAGAAGAAAATATCAACAACGATTGTACATATATAATAACTATCTGAATATCAAGTCTTAATGGAAGCAAATATTTTGAATGAACATAATAAAGCAGAATATCCACCTATGCACTCTGCTGAGCATATACTTAATCAGACTATGATAAGAATGTTTGGATGTAAAAGATCTACTTCAACACATATAGAAAAAAAGAAAAGTAAGTGTGATTATTTTTTAGCAAACAACCCAACTGAAGATCAAATAAAGGAAATTGCAAATAGAGTAAATGATATAATCCAACAGAATTTATCAATTACTACTTATTTTGTTGATAGATCACAAGCGCCAGATGGTGTTGATTTAAGTAAACTACCAGATGATGTAAGTAATTTGCTAAGAATAGTCAAAATAGGAGAGTATGATGTTTGTGCTTGTATCGGTTCGCATATTAATAATACTTCTGAGATTGGTAAATTCACTATAATAAGTACAGACTATTCAGAAGGTAGGCTGAGAATAAGGTTTAAACTAGAAGGTAATTCATAAATTGAGATGTATCTGATGCCAATTTCAAAATTCTCAATAATCAACTTTTGTAGAAAGAAGGGAGAGCTGAGGTTTCCGCTCATAATTCCATAAAAAAAACACCCATACCCCCTAGAATAACTTCAATCAACTACATAAGCTGCTGGTTGTTATCCTACTCTCATTACCCAAAAAAAACTACTAACTTTTTTGTTAATAGTCATTTTGTTTTGCAACAAAATATAAAAAATGTTCCAATCGGACTCGATATACATCGTGTCTATCGTGTCCGAGTGTATAAGAAAAAATATCGTGTCCTGTAAAAAACAAAAAAGCTGACTATCTTTTGATAATCAGCTCCCATTTGTTTTGTTTATATTATTGATTATCAATAATATTTCGTATCTCAACTAAGGAGTTCTCTCCTTTTATTTTTGAAATCTCATCAACTGCTTTTTTATTAAGAGATTGCAGTTTATTAAAGACTAAGTTAATTTCACCTAGTTTCGTGAACTCATCATTAGCCCACTCAATTAAGTATCTTTTTGCTAGATACTTATCAGTAAATCCTACGGATCTACCAATGGATAAATATTTTCTGCCTCTTTCTATATCAGCAGAAGGTAATACTTCTAAGCCTTCATCCATTGATTTGGCTAATGTTGTCTTAGTAAGTTTATCACTAAATGTTGTTATCTTACTAATAGTTGAAATAGGATACCCAGATGGAACATTTTTATTATCCGTTAGTTCTTTAGCAAACTCTAATAGTTCACTTGTCGAGTTACAGAGGTATGCACCCCTAATGTAATCTTGTCCATCCCAATTGATAGACTGACTATTCATCTCAGATAAAAGTTTTTGAGTACTTAACTTTTGATTAAGAGCATAAATAAAGAAAATGTCGATCTTTTCACTATTCTCTTCATTCAGTTTTCTTATTGCAGAGAATCTATGTTGTCCTTCTACAATTGCTACATATTTATTTGCTTCAGAGGATGGAATATCCAATTCAGTTATTGCATCAATTAATGATAAGTTATCATTAATTACTTTTGTTCCACTCACTATTACAAGTGGTGAGAGTTGCCCATTTTCTTTTATTGACAACATTTTCTTTTTTAAGTTTTTTGAGTCAATGGCTCTGTTACCATTTACAAAGGCAACTTTTTTACCTTCATTTAAGATTTCTAATAAAGTATGTATTTTCATACTGATTGATTATTATAATTAATAATTTATTTTATGGTTAGATTAACCATAGCTTAAGATACAGATGAGCTCCTCTGTGTCTTTAAGACGGTACAAAGGTCAGCACTTTATAAAGTGCTAACAAGTAATAAGTTTTTTGAAAAAAGATGGGAAAAGTATTACCTTTTAATACAATAGATAATCTTTATTAAATCTAGGCGTAGGTTCATTCTTATATTGCTTTAGAAATGCATTAAGAATACTTTCAGAAGGTTCAAATTTACCAGTTCTGCTAATTTTCAATAAGTATACTAATTTGGAAATCAATAACCTTTTGTTAAGTGAAATTATTTCTCCTTTTTTTTGTCTTTTTTTCAAGGGAGGACAAACTTTAAAGAATTTTAAGAATATAAGTGTAAAGTACCAAATATGATAAGAGTCTGTTCCTTCTTTTGTAGCATTCCAATCATTATTTTTTGGTCTATAAACGCTAAATGAATCCCCTTCTTTCGACTCTAAGTGTTGATTTAGCATCTTATGAATTATATGTAATGAACGACTATTTTTTATCACAACCTTTTTTTCCTTATTAACCTTTAGAGTTAAGGCTGCTCCTTCTTCACATATATATTTACAAATATCCTTTAAGTTGTCAGTATTATCTTCCTCCAATTCCAAAATTTTTTTACAAGAACTATAGGTGTAATCATAAATGAAAAGGAGTAAATACCAGAACTTTTCAAAGTCATAACCTAAGGCAATTATCATTTCTTTTAACTCCTTATCATTCTCATAATCTTTTAAGAAAGACTTGTTTACCTTATTGCCAAAATATCTAAATAAAAATGCAACATATAATGGAGAGCAATAATAATTTTGAGAATGAACTTCTTTACAAAATGGTGCTATTGCTTCAGCCAATTCAAGTACATATTCAGTATATGAGTGTTCTTCACTAATTAAGTGATATACTTCATATGTACCTTGTTCTGGTCTTTCTATCTCTTTCATAGATGCAAAGATAAAAAAAACCTGTAGTCTGTTGAACTACAGGTTGTAAATCTATTCGGTTTTTCTATACTTATAATGAATCCCTAGCAAACTTCCGCAAAATGTTGCTGCTTCTCCAAATGCAATTAATACAGAGCTATCTATTATTCCTGTAGGTTTTACAATAAAACCAGTTATAAGTAAAACACAACCAACAACAATTGTAAAAACTGCCATTCAAAGTTGAATATCCTTTTTATGCATTAAGTTATATATTTAATTAATAGTCTAATAATCTGATTTGCCATACTTCATTATCATTAAGTGTTAATCCGCTTATATATGCTGAAACACTATTCCAACCTATATTGTCATAATTATAATACTCCTGAATCAAATATTGAATACCATCAGGTGAAACTAAAACAAACTTCATATAAGGGATTAAGTCAGGAACTTGGAAACTAAAGTTAATTGAAGCCATCTTATTGTAATATGGAGCAGTTTCTTGCTCTTGTACATTAAACATAAGTGCAGTATTTATTACTTGTAGTGAGATCCCTTCACTTTCAATTGAGTCTAATATTCTTGGTTTAGTAGATGGAGTAGGTTCATTATAAATACCTGTATTGTGAACAATAGTTTGATCATATAAAACACTATATCCAAAGTAATATCAATGATTATTTTGATCCATATAATATCCAAAAGGAGAATAATTGTGCATACTGGAACTATTAAATAGAATAGAACCAGTAGTATATTCAATTGGGTTTCTAAACGGTGCATAATCACTACTTTCATCATAATTATTGACATAAACAGTTACCATTGAAGTAGAATTAAAAGCATTTTCTATAGTTGTTCCATACTTCAATGAATATTGTGCTGGGTTTAATTGTACATCAATAAAATCACCTGCATATGTTCCTTCTTCATTACTAATTGAAGGTGTAAATCTTGTATTAACTCCTGATTCAAACGAATATAATGAAGATAAATTCCCAGAATCAATAACTAGTTCATTGTTTAATGTTGGTACAGAGCTTAGTGTTTGTTCTGTATAATTATTAACTCTCATTTTACAAGCTAAAGTAGGATTATAAACAGAAGATGAATACTTTATATAAGCTTTACAGGAGTTAATGCTTGGTATATATAGAGCTGGATCATCACTTGGAGAAGTTGAATTAGAGTTAACAATACTAATAATCTCACAATCGCCTTTACGGTTCAATCCTGAATCATTAAGTAAATTATAACTAAATCCGTTTTTAGAAATTTTGACTCCTGAATCTCTTGTTGTTTGGTTGTGGTATTTCCCATTAACACCCTGTCAGTTTACATAACCAACAAAACCATTTTCAGCGCCAACAATTCTTAATATACCATCAATCTTAAATAGCTTTTTAATCTGATCTACTTTTTCTTGATCTGAGTCTGTGAGTCCAAAATATGAGGTTAAGAACTTACCAATATTAATATTTCTAGAAATAGCTCCTTTAGTAGCTTTTAAAGTCTTACTTATAAAATCAAAAACACTTGCAGCCATATTACTCAATATATAAATATCATTTATTTGGATCTGAATTATTGGGAGCTGCATTTGGAATAGCTAATGCTTGAGCTTCAATTTTCCCAGATGCAGTAATATTAATTACACCATCAATTGAACCAGACATAGTTCCACCACTTAATGGTAAATAATTGTGAACGTGGTTAGATGCAGCAGCACCAACTTCTGCATATGAGTATGCAGGTTTACTTACTTGTTTTGCCCAGCTATACACATCAGAAGCAGGTGCAGAACCAGCAGTAGCAGCATATAAAACAGACTTTGCATAATCTGGTGAATTATCAACATTACCTAAACCTATTTCACTTTTTGTATAAGTTGGTTTGGTAGGTTGTTTTGCCCAAGTTGGAACAGTAGGATCTGTTTCTGTTGCGATTCCACCAGATCCAATACCATCTATCATATCTTTTAGAATCTTACCTTGATAAGCAGATAATGCATCATTTGCTGATGTAGATAATAAGTTGTTAATCACATTTATTACAGGTAAATCAGGCTCTTCTCCAGTAATTCCAGCATCAGATATACTTAATGAAAATCTATCATCTGGGATTTGAATTTCAAGTTCATTAGGGGTTTTATCTGGTATCAATAACACTTTTGCTTTTAGAATCTTACAAGCAAGATCTGAATTCTCATTAAAGCCAGTAAAAGAGCTACCACTATTTATTACAGCAGTTCCAGCGGTTGTACTCTGGTTTGTTCTGTATTTACTCCTATATACTTTTGGGATGTTAATTTTATTAAATTCCATTTATTTCTTCTCCACTAATTTTAATGTACTCTTATTGAAAAAATAATCAACTTCCATTGAGTCAACTATAAACTCACTATCTAATGTATTATTTATCAATTTAGAATATGGATAAATATTGTTTTTAAGAGATATCTCCAGAATCTTGGAAGGTGTTGAGTACTGTTTTACTAACCGTTGAATTATTGTTTTTTCGGGAGTTTGAGTAACATTTAATGCACTATTAGTAAGTGTTAATATGTAGCTACCATTAGATAAAAAGGGAGAGCTATACGATAAACTTTTACCTGTATATGTACATATTTTTAATCCTATTGTTTCTCCTTCTTTTACATAATCTTCATTTATAATATTCTCATAAACTGTATCAGTATCAATTTCCCTTTCTGGATTTGGAGAGTAGATTTCCAGCTTTAAATTTTTCAATCAGAGTGCAGTTACCCTTTTTGATGTATTGACATAATTAGGACTATAAATAGTAAACTCAACATTACCATATAAATTATCAGATTCTTTAATTGGAATAGCGTAACCATTCCCATCTATCTCATCTATATAACTTACTGTATTTTTAATTGGAAACCATTTGTTTATATAATGATCAGTATTACCTTCTGTATTTTTAAATGGTATTCAAAAACCACCTTGATCATATATGGATCAAGAGCTACCATTTCAGTATTTATTACCCACTTTTAGTTTGCATATCAATCTAAGGTTACTCTCATTAAAGCTATCTCCATCAGGCTTGTAATCGCTGTCTAAGTAGATGGCATTTAACCGATCATCTCATAATCCTTCTCCAGAAACAACTAAGAAATATTTCCCAGAAAAGGATGCTTCTGGTATTTTTTCAGCTTTTAATTCAAAGACCTTTTTTGTTATTCCATCACTAGGTGGTAATCCTAAATGTCTGTGAATTACTAAGTAGTTTTCAAGTTCTAATGATGGTACAATTTCATCAGTTTTATAACTAACATACTTTAAAATGGTTGCACCAATATTCTCTTTCATAAAATTATATAGAATGTCTCCATTAGTCCTACCAGTTGGAAGTACATAATTTGGCAATTCTACTTCAGCTCAATTAGTCTTATTGTAGTAAAAGCTTTTGTACTTACTATTTAAATAATACCTGTAAAAGTGATCTCTATTATATGTCGTTTTATCTGCATTGTGGGTAAATTGGTTCTTTTCGGTTGCATTTCAGTTACCTGCATAATTAGTTAAATCACTTCAAATATCGGGTAGGAGAGACTGGAAATTATATAATGAACATTCTACTTTTACTTTATTGAATACTTCATCTAGTGAAAGAGAAGCACCAGTCTCTGTTACATCACCTTCTGCAATTGTTTTAATGTTTAAAAGAGTACCTGAAGATGATGTATAATTTATAAAGTTATCTGAGCTATTATATATATTAAATGTATTTTGTCCACTTTTTATAGCATCATAATCAATTATATAAATAGAATTTTTGTAAGCTATCATTGTGTATCCCATATACTTCATTATTTCTTCTATCACCTCTTTATAAGTCATAGGATTATCATCTTCATCAAAGAAATTATTTTCAGCAATATACATTTCAGATAGAGATAGGTTATTACTCTTAGTTTCATAGATAGTTGTATAATCTCCAGATACCTTTTTTAAGGCTGTTCTTATGATATCTAAGAATGAAACAATTTTCTTTCTATCTGTTTCATATTTATAATACTCTAATGTACTTAATGCATCAATTGCATTTATTTCAATTGTTTCATATTCTTGATTAAAATCCTGATTATATATATTAGGTTCTACATATCCACTTCATTCTAAAACCGTATCATTACTAAATAGCTGAATTTTAATTCCATTAGCTGTAGGATTGTAGATATCAAATAAGTAGTTATTAGAAACAATAGATGTAGTTGCTCCAGATAACTTTAAGGGTTTATATATTGTCTCAGATCCCTCTCATTTTACAATAAAGGGATCAGAACCAAGTAATATCTCTGTTTCTCCAGATCCACCAGTATCAATAACTACCATATATGGTATTTCATCAAGATTTTTAAAATATCCTTTATATTTCATCCTACTTTATTTTAGTTGTTTTCTTTGAATAGTTATTTATTACACCTACTAAATCTTGACCTTTTATTGTGAATTTAACTTCACCTGATGATGGTTTTTCATCAACCTTTAATAAGTTTTTAAGTTTGCTTAAAGGAGCAATAACCTCTGGATTAGAAGAAGCTCCAGCATACTCACCCATCATACCAAGTGTAGCACCACTAACTATACCACCATTAGCAAATTTTGGAATTGCTGACATCATCCCTAGAACACCTGCAATTACTGCTGGTATTGCTAATCATCCAAAAGGGATTTTTGCGGTATCAGCTGCTGCTGAACTTGCAGCACTTGCAGTATTTGCAGCTACCTCTGTTGTTGTAGTTGCAACTGTTGTTGCAGCCCCTGCAACTTCTGCTGCCATAGAAACACCTGTTGATGCTACTTTTTGTGCTGCTGCTTGACTTGTTATTATTGCTTCAGCTTGTTTAGCAGCGGTAAGTTTTTTAGTTAGCTCAATAGTAGCTTCAATAGCTTTTGTAACAGACATTATTGAATCAACTGTTTGAATCAAGGCATTAATTATTGCCATTACTTTTTCAAAACCAGAAGCATCAGTATCAGCTAATACTTCGTTCATATTCCTGAAAGCATTAACTAACCTATCAGCAGCACTTGCTACATCTTTTATAGTATCGTATGTGCCATTTTTGAATTCTTCATTGAACTTTCTAATGTCATCTTGTACTTCTGCTAGTTTTAAAGCTTTACCAAGATCTGTTTCATTTTTAATTGCTACATCAAGTTCAATCTGATAATTAGAAAAACCAGAGTCAACTGCTTTTTGAAGTTCTTCTTTTAACTTACTTGCTAGTTTATATTCTTCTTCCAGTATATCCATATCTGACTTTTTATAGTCAAATGTTCTATCCCTTTTATCTGGTCTTGTTGGAATATATAAGTCTTTAGATGTGCTTTTTTTAAGTTTATCAAAGAAGCCATCTGTATCAAACTTTAGTTCTGGATCTTTTATTTCAATCTCAAAATCTTGTAAGATTAAATTTTCTTGCATCAAGCTATAGAAAAGCTCTTTGTACTTTCCTTCTAACCTGTCAAGTATACCAATTTGCTTTATGAATGAATCAGTTAATTTTAATACTCCTTCATAGTATTCTTTTTGTGATACAGCACCGTTTCTTAACTGGTTTTCTAGTTCCTTTCTTTCTTTTGCATACTTCTCTAGTGTAGTAATATCTTCTTCAGTTTTATTACCTGCACTAGAATTTAGTAGTTCTGCTGTCTTTCTTCTCTCAATTTCATCATTAGCTTTTTTAAGAAGCAGTTCTTGATCATTCAGAGCTGTATTTATTTGATTTAGCTCTTTCTTAAGTTGCCTAAGCTTGAATGATTCTAGTGGAGTAACTGTACCTGTTGAATACTTTCTACCAATCTTCTGAATTTCTGAATCAACTCTATCTTTTTCTCCTAGCAATCTAGAATACTCCTGAGATCTTGCTCTTAGTAAAGCTTCTTCTTTGATTAGTTTTAAGCGATCTTCAATAGCTTTATTAATTAAGGAATCGTTTGATAATTGCTCAGCAGTATAACCCTTAATTTTCTCTGTAGATTCTCCAATAATTTCAAGTAATGATCTTCTTTTTTCAATATCCTTACTATTCTCATATCAAAGGTTTCTGATGTACTCTAGTCTGGATTGTTCTTTAGTATATTCTGCACCACCTTTACTAAATGCAATCCCTGCATCATTTATTGATTTAGTAGTATCTTTAACTATGTTGTTAACTCTCTTTCATTCATTAACCATTTGGTTAATTTTTACAAAAGCAATAGTTAATCCAGCTATTAGAAGTGTTATCCAATTAGAAGCAAAAAAAGATTTAATTGAAGCTCCAAAATTTGAGAAGGATGTATTAACTCTTTCTCATCCTTTAGATAGTTTATTTGTAGCTGCTTCTTGCTTAACAATCCCTTCAATATTACTATTTGCAGTTCTATTTAGCCTATTATAATATTTCTCTAATTTTTCAATTTCTCTTTTGAGTTTGTTAGTTTCTTTAACTGAAGCTACTATTGAAGGTACATCTTTATGATCTGGAAGTTTGTGTTCATATGCTTTCTTTTTTAACCTTGCTAATTTACTTTCAAGTGTTCCTGTATCAACTATTCTTAATACACCTGCCTTACTGTTTAAAGCAGCAAATTTATTGTTTAGCCTTTCATATTCAAGTACTTGATCTTTAACTTTATTGTTAAAAGCAACAAAGATACTTTTGATTCTGTTGGCTGTTAATGCAGCAATAGTTCCCAAAACACCAGCTCAAATTGTTTTAATATTATTCGCTACAACTTCAAAAGCACTAGTAATTGAGTTGATTATATCAGCCATTATTTTCTGCATCCTCTCAGTAGCAAATAGATCAGATATTGTATTTCTTAATTTATTGATAGATCCTTCAATTGAATTTGGATTGAAATTCATTGTTTCAATCTTCAACTGTTGGGCAAATAAAGGAAGTACTTCTTTTGCTGCAAGTTTACCTTTCTTCATCAAATCATCTAATTCAGCAGTAGAAACATTTATTGCTCTAGCCATTATTCCAATTGCTCCTGGTAATCTTTCACCTAATTGACCTCTTAATTCTTCTGCTGTAATCCTACCTTTTGACATCATTTGAGTAACTGCTAACATTACTCCACTAGTTTCATCTGCTGAAAGATTAAAATATGCAGAAGATTGTGTTAATGCATCAAAGATATTCTGGGTGTCTCTCAAGTTTATATTTGATCCTCTAGCAGCAGCAAAGAATTTTGCATAATTTCCAGTTAAACTAACTAACTCTTGATTATATTTTTTACTTGTATCATATACAAATTTTAAAGATGTAGCATAAGTATAACTGTCTCCAGTTACGTTTTTAAGGGTTTGTTGTGCTTTTGACATCCCTTTTATCGACTGTAATACTTGGCTGGTGAAACTACCTATCCCAATTGCACCTGCTGCAAATGCCATAGATAAATTCCGAACTTGTAATTGAATGCTTTTTAATGCTGTGTTTGCTTTATTTGCTCCCTTTGTAAAACCTGATGTTATCAAGTTTAAAGCTACTGCAAATGATAAATTTTTAGCCATATTTTATAGTTTAGCGTTTTTTAGAATATCTTCAAGTTTATCTTTATATTCGTCTGCAATTGACTTTGATCTTATTGCTTCTTCATCTTTCTCTCAATTAAATAATATGAGATCTTTAGGAGATTTTAGCTTTTTCCCTACGTGGGGCAGAATTGAATAGTAGCATCATAATCTTTGCAATTGAAGTTCTTCTTGCTTAGTTGAATTATAATTATTTATATAAGAGCCAACATCTTCAAGAGACATTTCATTGAGGATATAATTAATATCTAATCCACAATTTGCAGTAAGTATTGGGATAATCTTATAGATAAATAATTCAGCTTCTTGATGAACTTCCAAAGATGGTTCATCAGAAACTTCTTGTTTAGTAGAAAACTGCTCTTGAAGTTCTACAGTTTTATGAAATTGTTTAAGTACTTTCTGAGATAGTTTCTGATTGTTCAGGATTACTTTTTCAAATGCATCATAAGTGTATGTAAAATCTTCATTATTGCAATAATAGCAACAATATATAAGCCTTAATATATCTTTGTAATCTGAATAATCTAATCTGGAAAATGCTTTTCTTGCTAGTTTTTCAAAATGGATTATTGACTTAATATTAAATTTCAAAATATAATCCTTCATAACTTATTTATTTAAAAAAAAGGGTAGAGAAAAACCCTACCCTTATGAGTTGTGTTTAAACTAAAGTTTGTGTTAAAGCTCCAGTTCCAGTAAGAGATACTGATAAAGAAGCAACTTCATTATTATCTGCTTGAATATTTAATGATGTAATGAGTGCAGATCCTGAAAAGCTTGGAACTCCAGCTGCAAATCCTGTATCAGCTTTTGCAAACTTTACAGTTATTGGAGTTCTAGAAGTCATAGCTGTAAATAAGTCTGACATACTTTCACCAGCTGTTGATGAAAAAGTAAGCAGCGAATCACTAGATAAGGATCAACCCATCTGACCAACTAAATATGTTTTGAAAGCTCCAGACATTTTATTTGAAGTATCAATTGTGTCCATAGTCATTTCTAATGAACAAGTTTTTGCGTAAGCAATTGGATCAGTTCCAATAAAAATAAGGAGATCTTGTCCACGAACTAGATCAGTATCATTTGTAGTTATTGCCATAATTATAATTTTATTTTTTTAATCAATTTGAAACAAAAGCACTTGAAGAAATTTATTATCAATAGCTTCTTCTGTGCTATCTATTAATCTAATAGTAAATCCATCTCTTAAACCTTCCAGTTCATTGTTTAATAATTCTGCTATCTCTTGGGATTCATCATATGTTTCAGAAACTACAGTAATAAAGACTTTGCATTTCTCAGAGTGAACACCAAATTTTGTGTAGTCTTTACTATATTCATCTCTCTGGTAAATGATAAAACTTCCAGTAGTATTTAGTGGAGCAAGAATAGGATATATTTTATCTCCAACTTTCTCTGTTATGGAACTACTAGCTAATAATCATTCTCTAATTTTTGTTCCTATTTTAAATTTACTTGCCATTTCGTTCCGTTATTTTATTTACTGCATTTTCAATACTATCATATAGCAGTTCTAATGATTGTTTATTGTTGGTATTGACAGTATTTGTTCAGAAATTATTCCCTGCTATCTGACCTCTATAGAAACCTCTTGCAGTATAGCGTTTATCTGTACCACTATCTATAAGATGTGCGTGTTTACCTAATGATCCAAAACCAGCTAAAGCTCCTAATCTTTTTCTTTTTACTTTGCTTATTAATGAGCTAAAAAGATTCCCAGACTTGATATTTTTCAGATTGGATTTCCCTTTATTAGCTAAGAATTTTGAAGCTTGACGTAATCCTTTTTTAACAGTTTTATTCTTATCAATATCTGATAATCCAGAAATTGCTAAGTGAACTCTGTTAATATCTATCATTTGAACAGTTAACATTACTTATCTTCTTTTTTAAGGGATATTGAGATACTATTATCTTTTCTATTGAAAAAGAGATTTTCAATTTTATATGTTTTACCTCTTAATACTACAATTAATCCATCATTGAGTAGGGGATTAGTTCTAACTTTTACTTCTAAGAAGTTAGTATTATAATCTTCCTTATTTTGGATTGTGTTTTTTCCAGTATTAGATACTACTTGACATCTTGACTTTAAGACTAAAGTTTTATTCTTTGTTATTGCTCCAGATGCACTTTTCACATCAGAAAGTGAGTAGAATTCTATTATATCAGTTAGATTTCCTGCTTTCATATCTTAATATTTTCTATATAAGCTTATTAAGTATTCAAATGAAAGAGGGATTTTAGCCATAATTCCATATGATACAGGTTCTCTATTTGCATAGAAGTTACCAATCAATAACAACATAGCTTGAATTATTGCAGGTGGTAATTGACCACCTGCTTCTAATTCCTTCAATGCTATGTTTAAATTCCTAGATACAACATCTTCAGCTACTGTTATTAGATCCAATATATAAAGATCATCTAGAATGAAATCACTATCTATATTCAGATGTTTTTTTGCTAGATCCAAATTTATATACATAGCATATATTCAATATTATTTTACTGATGCAGTAACGAAAGAAGCAGTTCTTCTAGGCTTTCCGTCAAAGAAAGCATTGATAACAATTCTAACTTTCCCATTAGCTGCTTGTGTGTATGGATCAATTGTAAGATCAATACCACCTCATTGACCAATTACGTAATCATTGAAATTACCAAAAACAATTCCTGACTCATCAGTTCCAGTTTGTAATCCGTTTGCTACGCCATTAGAAGATAGAGCTTTATACCCATCAATTTCATTACCTTCCATCAAATATTTTGCAGTTCCAGCTGATTTCTCAGTTATCTTTAAAACTCCTTTAGCTTTTGGATGCACAATAAACACTTTATTTCCAGTAATATTTGCTTCTTCTAGTGCTGTCTCCATTTCAACTATTGATGAGTATGTAGGAGTTCCAGAGATTGAAGGAGTGGCTGCAAATAATCCAGCAGGTTGGGTTGTACTACCAGATGCTTTCCCAAGTATGGTTGCTTCAAGCTTTTCTTGAATAGCACTAATGATATCTCTTTTTAACATTTCTTCAGCTGAATTTGAGTCCTGAATTAGAAACTGCTTTGATATATCTATATAGGCTGTTAATCTCTTTGGTTCAAGATTGATTTCTGTAAAAGTACCAGCTCCATCAGTTGCATCAGCAGTTTCACCTGCTCAAAAAACATTACTTCCAGAATATACTGGAATAGAAACACTACCTGATAAACCAGTTAAATGTGTTGCTCCAGCTTTGATCAGTACTAGGTTGTTTCTTAAATGTTCAAGAATACCAAGTTTATCTTCAGCTACATTTTCTTGACCAGCTGTAGCTATGGTTGCTTGTATTGTTGCTCTTTCTTCTATAGGTAATACAATTTGTCCACTTGCATTTTGTCCAGACTTCCTAAATTCTTCAATACCAGCATTTATTACTTCTTGTGATCTTTCATCTAAAGGTCTGTTGTTTACTACATCATTAATAGCTTTTAATAGTGAAAATTTTTCCATACTTGTTTTGTTAGTTTTTTTATAATTTCTATGATTTGCTTTTTCAATCTCTCTTATTTGATTATCTATCTGTTCAATCTCTTTAGTTATTTCATTGTATCTTGATTGCTCAGAATCAATTAACTTTCTTTCTTCCTTTTGAGCATCATTAATAAATGATTCTGCTTCTTTTTTAAGCAAATCTTTTTTGTCTAATAGTTCTAATGTGTTTACCATTATATAAGCTTGTTTTTTAATGTTTGATAATAACTTTCTAAGTTCTCTTTAGTGATGGAACTCATCATCCTGACTGCTACAGATGTATCTGGATAAGCTTCTTGATATACTGGTGAGACATCAAAAAGCTCTTTAAACTTGTTGATCTTTCTCAGATATTTACCATCACTTCTTTTTTCCCATTCGTCACTTTCAGTAGTGAATGCAAATGAAGAAGTTGTGATATCACCTCTTTTCAAGCCTTCCAGCAATTCATTTCCTAATGCTGTATTTGGTGCTTCAAAGCGGTATTTTAAACCTGTTTCATCTAATGATAGTTCCAAGCTTCCAGAGCCATATTTACTTCTTGCTAATACTCCACGATCTTCGTTATGATTTAACAAACAAAGAATATCAGATTTCTCTAAAATTCCATTTACTGCTTCTGGAGTTATGATTTCATAGAAACCACCTAAATCCCTAGATTCTTTGTTAAATACTATTGCGTATCCTTCAACTCATCTGCTATCTGGCAAACTCTGTACAATTGAATTGCAACTTCTTAATTCTTTCATTTAATTGAATTTTTAATTTTGTTAATAATATACTATTGAATCTCTCAGTATAATTAGTCTTTTATATCTAGATAATAAGATTGATATAACTTGGATAATTCCTTTTGAAATCGTAATTCTCGATTTCTTGAATACTGTTGAGTTGATTTATATTTTGTTTATGTTGAGCAGTAGTATCATAACAAGCTTTTGCATAAATCTCTAATTCTCCAAGAAACTGCTTCAAATTTGAGATTGTTACAGGTATTGACTGAGGATTATTACCCTCAGTTCATAATATTGTTTCTGTTTGTCCAGCTTGTTCTAGTATTATTGCAGTTTGCATCAGAGAAACTCTGGTATTTCTCTCCAATCACAATTTTTGATTAAAAAGAATGAATGAGTTTACAGTTGGTGAAGAATCAAATAAAACAAGCTTTGCAATCTTCTCAGCTTTGATTTGCTCAAGAGTTGGTTCAGGTTGTTCATTCAATTTGCAGTTAAAAATCTCAATAGTAGTTGCAGATGGATTCAGTAGCATAAATTCGGTCTGTTCGTTATTCAACTCAATTACTTTACCCGCTTGAAATTCATCAAGGGTTTTAGTTGAAGAAAGATCATAACCCTCTCCAAGTGCTTCGCCATCTATGTTGTATATATTGCTTTTTTGTATGTAGTATTTCATAAGCTTTTTTAAAATCAAGGTGTTTGATATGTCGCTCCTGATGCAAATGTTATTAAATAATAATTACCTTGACCTGAAACGAATACAAGCTGATATGATGATTGATAGTCCCTATACATATGGTTGTAACTAATCTGGGTATAGTCTGAATAGTTGCTATATACAGTTGTATCACAAGCTCTCCATCCATTCGGTGGTGTAGTTGTGGAAAGTTGATATGCATTGTAATTATAGTATGTTCAATAGCTTGGTTCATCGTATGTGATTGTAGCGTTCTCTCTTTCGTAATCTGCATACTCCAGCGTTTCTGAACCATCATAGTTTCACACTCAAACATTATCATTCCATCTGACTCTGTAACCATCATAATATGGATTACTATAATATTGAGGTGGGTAATAATTCCAATCACCATAGCGTATCCCAACATATGTAGCCGAATCATAATATCTTAGGGATTGTTGTAGGGTTTTTTCTCCTCTTGTACCATCGGTATAAACAGGCTGTGAGTATAAATACATCATCGTATTTCGCTCTGTTGTAGAAGTGTAAACCCATTCATCCAGTTCTCAAAACGAATCTGTATATCAGATCTGTTTACCTTTTTTCATTAATCTACTTCTAAGCATCTGTTTTAATTATATATTTATTTGTTGCTGATAGTATGTTTATTTCAATAGATCCGTTTACGGGAATTGAAACCGAAGTAATATTTGCTCCATCGGTTTTCTTTGACTCATAAGGAGCTGTTGTAGGTAAAGGTTGTGTTATTGCAGTTGCTCCAGTATTATATACTTTAATATGCAATTCACTACCTACTGGTAATGATGCTGCTAGTGAAAGTGTGGTTGCTGATGTAACAGATGCAATTATAAGCCTTTTAGAGACAGGTAAAGAAGTAAGAGTATTTACGGTGTTAAGTCCATAAAAGAAATTATCTTCTACACTTATAAAGGGTAAAGAATTTCATTGAGTTACACCATCTCCAACTTTCATTTTTAAAGGTATTGAATCAGAAATAAATCCAATTTCACCTAATTGTAATGTTGGGTTTACTGTTAATCAATTTGCTGAAGTATCTGCTCTTTGCTTATGTGTAACTGGTAAATTCTTAGCCATTATGCATTACCCCCATTTAGTATAAATGTATCAGTATCTCTAAGTATATTAGCACCATCAGTTAAACCAGTAGATGCTTTTGCTGCAAAGTTTGAATTAAAGTTTGCTGTTGCTCTGGCTTCTGTATAATATAATCCAGTACCTTCTGAGATATTTGATGTTGTTAATGATATTGCTCCTGTTTGACCGTTTACAGAAATTACCGTATCAGTTGGAGTTTTTAGCTCTTTCCAGTTTGCTAATGATGAATATGGAGTAGCCTTTAAAATAAAGGTTTTATTAATATCACTTCTTATACAAACATCACCAATATTTGCATCAGCTAATGCTAACATTTCTGTTTGAGAAGCAGCTTCAAAAACATCTGTAATTGCTAAAGAAGATAAAAGAGAATCATCAATTTTCCCAGAAGCATTTACCATTACAATATTACCAGAACTTGTTCCAACATTTTTAGTTGCAGCAGTACCAAGATTTGAAATTTTATCTGCTGTTATAACCGGAATATCATTAGCAGATAATGGAGCAATCCCGGTAACTAATCCTTTTGAGTTAACAGTTAATTTACACCCTGTACCGGCTGTTACAACATTCGCTAAAACTGTTGATAGAGATATGTTTGAAGTTCCATCAAATGCAACTCCTGTTGCAGAAACATCTCCTGTGATACCAATTGTTCTAGCAGTAGTTAATTTTGCTGCTGAAGCAACGGATTTTGTAGCATCAGATGTATTATCAACATTACCTAATCCTATTTGTGTTTTTGTAACACTATGAGGATTTGATGTATTACTTGTGTGTGAATTAAGGGTTGCAAGGTTATCTGAAATTTGTTTCTGTAGTTTCCCTAATGCAACAAGTAAGGAATCTGTTGCTGTTATAACAGCATTAGTTGCTGTTGAAAGTCCAGTTAAAACAATAGCTCTAACATCAGTTGCTAAATCCCTTCAAGTTTTTGTACCTGACCAGAATTTTGAAACAGTATCAGGTGTTATTGTTGGTTCTTTGGTAGAATCTGTAACTGTGATATTTTCAGTTCCATCAAAAGGTACACCATTTATAGTTTTTGCTGTTTTTAGTTTGTCAGCAGTCTTTGATTTGTCTACATAACCATTAACTGGATCAATTGTAGCAAATGTTGTTTTTAGCATATCTCCAGCACCACTTACATCTTCTGATGTAATGATTCTTTTCCAAACTGCATTATTAGGAGTATTGTCATAGATAATGTAAGCTTGATTTAAGGTATTATTTATCCAAGTTGTACCTACATCATAACTACTATCAGAAGTTGCTGGATTAGTAGTTTTAATAACTGCTGGAATTGCAGAAGCATACTCTAAAGTATTCCAAGCTGAAATTCCATCACCAATTTTAAATTTTCTAGTATCTTTTTCAATGCCGATTTCACCAATAGATAGAACTGGGTTAACTGATGATCAATTTGCTTTTACATCATTTCTATTGATAATTTTTGTTGTTAGAGTTTTATTTGCCATTAGCTGTACCTCCGTTTATTTCAATAATTTCTTCCAAATCATTTATTTTATAATATTTAGTATTCTCTGAATCTCATCTGTAAGATTGATTACTTTCTTCATCTAGATAAAGCGTGTTTTCTAATCCAATATTGGGAAATACCAGATAGCTTTCATAAGTCAAAACATCTGATGATCTAGATTCTAAAATATCTAATCTTCGATCTATTTCATTTAATGTGTTTTTAAGATCTTCTTGTTCAGAAAAATCTCCAGTAATTTGTCCTCATTCAGCCTTAACAACTGCTGTTATAGATGTAATACTAAAAGATGGTTTTTCTAATTCAACATTATATTCAGTTGACTTTGTAAGACCTACATTAAATTGATTGTCTGAAGTAATGTTTAAATTATATTCCATATAAATTATAATAAATAGATGTTTGTACTCCCTTCTATTACTTCATTATAAATACCATCATTAAATACTTCATTGTTTACTTGTATATGATAGATATATTTTAAAATTCCCTGTTCCAGTTTATTGATATCTGATGAGTTTAGAATTAAACTATCAGCTGTTTCTCCTTCAATTATTCCTGTATATACAGAATCTAGATATATACATTCAATATTTACTGCTGGATCTGTTGTAAATAATTTAATACTAAAAACATTGACATCTCTAACTCTAAACGGATTTCCATCTTTATCCACTACTTTGATATTAAGTATTGCATCACTATTGCGGTTTAATTTTTGTGCCATCTTCAATTGGTTTTTTAGGATTGATTGCATTATCTAATGTCATAGTATTTACCTGAACAAAAGTGTGATCTCCATTTGGTAATGCGGGTAGATCAAGTTCTTTCCTTATCTCATTTGGAGAAATAACCCCAATTTGAAACATTGTACTGTAGAATGAAGCTTGTGATGTTTTATCTGCTTTTAAAAGAGCTGCTGAATTAAACTTAACATCAATAGAATCTCTTTCTGAAGGCTTATAAAGCTTCCTTTTAAACTCTAGTTCAATCTTCTCTAATAAAGGAGCTATAGTATCTGTTAGAAAAGCTAATTGAGTTGCTTCTACAGTAGAGTATGAGGATTTGCTGAGATCAAAAGCTTTTACTGGTGATACTCCAAAAAACCTACAAATATCTATAACATTAAATTCTCTTGTTTCTAATAGTTGTGCATCTGATGGGCTTACTGTTACAGGTTGAAATTGCATATTTCCCTCAAGAACTGCTACACCATTTGGTGTCCCACTTGATGTACTGAATGAAGCCTGTCAAGATGATTTTAAATCTGCTTTTTGCTTAGGGTTTAACGATCCATCAACCTTTAAAATACCAGCTAAATTAGCTCCACCTTTAAAGAATCCAGAAGCGTGTGATTCAGAATCTAATGCTAACCCAAGTGTTAATTTTGAATGTTGTAAAGTAGAAATCCCAATCACCCCATTATAACTGAAATTTAAAATATGAATCATATTTATTGATTCAACAAGAGACTCTTTACCTGAAATACAATAAGACAGCTTCCCATTCTCATATATTGGAGTTACTGAATCTGCTTCTAAGAAATTTATTGATTTTACATTTCCAGATTTATCTCTTTCAATTAAAGCATAACCATTGCCTTTTAATAATACACTTACTACAAGAGCTTTTAAAAAAGTAAACCTGCTCATTAGATGATTAGGCTCATAGTTTAATAAGTTATATGTTGAATGTTGTGTAAATTTTGTTTTATACCCTTGTTTATCTATAAAATAGGGTTCTAATGGTAGTTGGGCTACAGCGTCACTTATTACATCTACACACCTATAAACAGCACTTAATAACATAGCTTTATTTGTAGTGTAGTTTGTTACATTCGAGTATGATAAGGCTTCAAAAAAGCCACCTCTTTCTTCAAATTTTTCTACTGGTTTTTTCTTCTTTCAGAACTTAAATTCCATAATTTATATTGTTAATATTGTATTAGTATATCTAGGTTTAGTTAAATAACCACCTAAAGCCATAAGCATAGCAATTGTTCCATCAATCTTCTTCTTATCAATTTGTTTAATAGGTTTGACATTACCGTTATGATCCGATTTTAGAACAACATTTCTAAAACAGTATCTAGTAATCTCATTATTATCAATTACAGCTTTATTGGATAGAATTAATCTTTCCAGTTCTCTAGTTGGTTTATTGAAATTCCCTAATGTTTGGCTGTACGGTTCTAATGGTAAACCTTGTTCAGTACAAGAAATTGCTCATTGAGTAGCGTTATAGCTATCATAGTAGATACCCTGTATACTTACTTTCTCTGAATATTCAAGTATGTCTTTTGTTATGTAATCGTAATCAGTCACATTACCAGAAGTGACAGTTAACAAACCCTGTAATCTTCAGTTTTTATATAGTTCTTTATCTGATTTTTCAATTAGTGCAGATTCAGGTAAGTAATAATGATTTTTAAAATAAAGCTTTCCTTCATCATCAACAAACATAAACGAAACAGCAGTTAAATCTGATGTTGCTGCTAAGTCAACTCCAATGTAACAGTTCTGATTCTTGAAGCTTTCTAAATCAATTCTTTGACTGCATTTAACAATTTGATTTTCTGACAACCATACAGTAGAACTATCACATCATTGGTTTAATGTTTTAGTCCTTACACCAACTTCATCAGATGGGTTATTCAAAGCTCTTTGAACTTCTCCTTTTATAAAATCAGGTTTTACTGTTACTCCAAGATTTGGAGTGCATTTAATCCAGTTTCTAGGCTTCTTTCAATCATCATCTATGTCAAGTGAGTATAAAGCAATGAACATTTCATCATCTGTCTTCAATCCGTTTAATACTTCAATTGCCACTGTCCTTAACTGGTAACAAGGGTTATCTTTATTAAATCCAGCAGTTGTTATTACTGATAAATGAGGATTCTCTCTCATTGCCATTGATGATTTGATAACATCCTTTACTTTAGATGTAGGTGCAGCGTGATATTCATCAAGCAGCCCAAATGATGCATTAAAACCATCTAGTTTTGTATCATCTGCTGCTAATACTTTCAGATTGCTCTTTGTAAGATTGAATAAAATATCTGCTCTATATGTTGTAAGATAAATCCCTTTAGGATCTAATCCTTTTGCAAAATTTGAACACATACCAAAGCAGATTTTAGCCTGTTCTTTTGAATTTGCAGCCAGTAATACTTCTGCTCCATCTTCTCCATCTGCAATCAAATAGTAAAGAGATAAAGCAGCAGCAAGTGCTGTTTTGCCATTTTTTCTTGAAACTTCAATGTATGAGCTGGTAAATCTTCTTGTTCCTGTTTCTTTCCAGTAGAATCCAAGAATATTAGCTACAATTCATTCCTGTCAAGGTTCTAATATAAATGGTTTTCCTGAGTGCTTTCCTGTAAAGTGCTTTAATGTTCCAATAAACTCTATTGCATTATCTACTACAGATTCATCAAAGAATAGATCTTTTCTTTTTAGATCATTTAGAAATCTCTGACAAGCTAATTTAATTGTTTCACCAGCAACTATTACCCCACTTACCACATCTTTAGCATACTGATAATACTTCATAATTATCTAGTCTCTATTTTGCTTTTCTTCTTTCTGGCAAATTGTTCTAAAGGAGATTCTTCTTCCTTCTTTTCCATCATTGGAAGCTTCTTTCTTGATTTAGCAGTTAGACCAAATTCAACCATTACTTTCATAGCTTGAACTTGTGCATCTTTAGCTACTTTGATCATTGGATGTGCTTCTAGATTACCTTTATTGTTGGTAATCATCATTCCATCTTTTTCTACTTGCTTAGAAGCTCTTATAAATGTGGAATAGTTTCTTGCTAACATAGTTAAAGCAGCATTATCAATATTCTCCATAACACCTCTTTCTTCAAGCATTGATACTACTTCTTCCATATAAAGACGAGCTTCGTTTTCTATATCATTTGGTATTTTGTATTTACTCATAAAATGTATTTTATTTATTTTCAATATTTAACCAAATTATTGGCTGTCAATTTTCTTCAGAACACATTTTATGTAAAGTATGAGAATATTTTTCTTTAAGCAGTTTGTTCACGTTTGATTTAACTTCTCTTTCTGATTCACAAAAATGAAATTGACTAGTTGATATTTGTGTTAACATATTATATTTTAATAATGATGATATTCTATCAACATAAACATTTTGTCCCAAATAATAGTATAATAATAATGATTGTTCACTGCTTGATAGCTGAGATTGTAAGAATTTCATAAAGAATTCATCTTGCTTGAATTTAGGGACAGTATCAAGAATAGAATTAAAATTATTGTAATATGGTTCAATATAATCTCTATAAAATTTTAATATTAAAATACTGGAATACTGATAAGCTTCATATTTTTCTTCCTTAGTTATATTAGATTTTATCATATTAAAATAATACCTACTCATATAGGTTAGTTTAGGGAGTATATAGTGTTTTTCTATTTTGGATGTATAAGAATCACATAATAATTGTTTTTCATCCATATTAGATCCTTCACCAACTAATTTTAATTCGTCCTTAAGGTCATCATAGCATTTTTCCGCATAAGTTCTTTCATTTGAATTAAAACGGGATAAATCAAATTCATATTCTATAAAACGTTTGATTACACAATAGCTAATCAGAGTATTACCTGCAAAATCTGAAATTGAATAAAAAGATAACTTTTTATCCCCTTTTAAATTTAACTCTTTCCCTTTCAAATAATGTAAATCTAACATTTTAAAAAACTGATCTCTTTCTTCTCTTTTTATCATTTCATCTTCAGCTTTCTTAGCTCTTATCTCAGACTGCCTAGCGTTATATAAAACACCAAGAAAAGCAATTAATCCAAATACCGCAGCAAAGTAATTTCCAAACATACTCCAATCTTCTAATTTTTTTGAAGGTTTGCCGTTAAAGTTTAAAAAGTACGTAACTATCATAATTATACAAACAGTAAGCACCACATAGATTAGATAGTCAAAAGGAGTCTTTGTTTTAATCCATTCTTTAAGTTTCATAATACGGAAGTTTTAAATAATTTGTTTAGGATCATTCTCAATTTCAAAATTAAACATATTTTACTGATAATGAAATTTTTACTTATGAAGTTGGTAACTTTGCAAATAACCAAAAAAATCAATTATGAAACCTACTTCAATGCAGACCAGAATTACAGTAAGATTAGATAATGAGCTTGATCAAGAGCTTGATATTTTACATAAATGATCAAAGATTAATAAAGCAAAATTAGTCAGAATGATTCTTAAAGATTTTTTTAAAAACAATACAGACAAACTTGATGAATACTATGAAGAAAACAAAACCGAATAAAGAAGTTCTACTTCAATTTATATATGATAATGGAATAGAAGAAGCTTGTTCCTGATGAAATATAAACAGGAATGATATTGATAAGATTCTTAATCCAAAATTATCGGATGCACCTAAGATTAGATCATATGGGAAAAAGGATATCCAGTTAGATGATAAAGTATCATCAGTCATAACTAAGAACTATGAGTCACTACTTTTAAAGTATGTAAAAGATAAATCAACTTTATCAATGTGTCAGACATCAGAAGATGTATTCCACAATACTCTTTTAAAAATAATGGAAGAACTTTCTGTTATGAATGAAGAACAGATATTAGAGTATATAGATTATAGGTTTAAAATGATAAACTATCAGACAAAGCAAGATCAAAAAGAGCTTTATAAACATCAAATAAATCTGGAGAATGCCAACAATTGTTAAACAGAAAAAATCAGCCTATAAATCAATTAAAAGAGAAGAAAGACAGGCTGTATATGCTACTAGAAGATGAAGAAAACTGAGATTGATAAAGTTGATGCAGAATCCTCTCTGTGAAAAATGCTTACAGAAGGGTATTATTACACCAGCTGAAGATATTCATCATATTATTTCATTCTTAAGTACTGATGATCCTTTAAGAAGAAAGGAACTTTCATTTGATTTTAATAACCTAGAAAGTATATGTAAAAAATGCCATCAGAAGGAACATAATTCTTAATAATAGACTATTCTCTCTTGGTTATTACAGTTTTTAAATGTTAATTTATCCTTACTATCTTTAGTGAACATTGTACCTTCAAATGAATTAATATCAGAGAATAAAGCCTTATTACTAAAAAAAGCACTAATAAAATTGCAATTAATTAATTGAGTTATTTTGAAATTTGATTTGTCAAAATTTACAAGATCAAAATTCACATTATTCATCAAGACTCCTTTAAAAGTAATATCCTTTATATTTGAACCCCAAAAATTACATTTCAGAATTTTACTTTCCTTATTACCAAATGTGCAATTTGCAATTTCTGATATTTCAAATGAACAATCAATGAGATTTGAATTAAAAGTGCAATTGATAAATTCACAATAATTGAAATTGCAATAACATACATCGTCGTTAAATACAATGTGTTTAAATAATACAGATGATAAGTTTAGCTTTATGCCTGTAAAAACTTTTTCAGAATTAAATAACAAATCAACTATTGTTCTAATAATTATTGGAGCAATGTTCATTTTTCTAAGTTCAGTTTTTTCGTTATCGGTCAATTCGTATAATTGTTCAGATTTATCTTGTAAATAGCTAGTAAACAATCCTGCTACTATAGGCTTATATCTTTTGTCTTCTTTAGCTAGTTGGTATAGAGAATAGATCCCACCTAAAACTATTGATGTATTATCACTCCCCAAATAACCTATAGCTTCTCCAAATCTTTTATCTGCATCATAAGATTTCTGATCTTGATTTCTTCCTTCTACTAATTCATTCTGTTTATTTTGAGCTTTAATCCTTTGACTATTGATCCATAACCCGTAAAAAAGTCCAAGACCACCAAAAACGGACAAGATAACTTTAACAAACTCACCGTTTGGATTTCCAGAATTAAAAAGAAACTCTGCAATAGATTGAAAAAACACAAAGACTAGGATAATTCCTATTAAAAAAATAATTATTGAAATTTTAATTATTATGTTTTTGAAAGTTGCCATAAGTTGAAGCATTAGGTATACAAAAGTATAATAAAATAATTGGATTATCGGCTTAGATGTCAAAACAATAACAGGCAATACTAATTGCTGCCTGAGTACAATAGAAGTTGATCTTAAGACCTTTTACCAAAGAATAAAGATCTGGCATACTCCTAAATAGTCAATATGCAGAAATATAGCTATTTATGATTTTTATTCTTCTTTATTCCGTAATTTTGTATCATAGAAAAAGAGGTAATAATAATTGCTTAAAAACTATTTAAAGACCTCTAATTTCTATAAGTTGTAATTTGCTACAGATAACCGATTCAGATAGATTTTAAAGTAAAAATTTCAAATATATCTTTTACTTGGATAAGAAATAAGACCAGAAGCAATTCTGGTTTTATTTTATCAAAAATGAGTTTTTTCTCTACTCTCAGTACCCATAGTTTTTTCTCTACCCTCAAAACGGGTTTTTTATCTGGTGTACTACATTCTATATCTACATTCTACTAGTACAAAAAAGTCCTTCGGACTTTCTTGTTTTTCAATTAAAACATTAACAATTAACCTTTTAAAATTATGTGGAGTTATGCAAATAATATCTATGATAAACTCAGCTCTTTAAGGAAGCTAAACAGATTAAGTACATCAGATATGAAATGGTTGCTTAGAAACAACTATATAAAACTAATTAAAGATGATGAGATAACTCCTAAAGATGTAATCCTAACTTATAATAAGCGTTTGCTATATGATGAATCAACCAACAAACTTACCATTTAAAGGGTATACTATTATGAATAATAGTTTGATAGAACACTTTAGTTGTCCTGATGTGTATAGACTTTATATATTATCTCTAACAACCGATAGAGAGTTAAAAACAGATACTACACTAGAGCAATTAGCAGCGTTTGTTGGTGAAAAACCTACTGCTTATAAAGGTGGAAAAACAGATAAATACAAATCACTATCATTTACCGAGAGATTAAAAGCTTCAGGAGAAGTAATTGTTGAAACAGAAAGAAGAAGTTCCATTAATGGGGATAAAAGTGTTCAAAGAAACATTTACACTTTTAAAAAACCTGTTGCTACTAAATATACTCGACTAGCTAAGGGATTATATTTTCTGGATTTAGATATTAAGGTTAAAGGATACATTATAAAGCTTTGTAGCATTACAACCCCTAGAACATTTAAGATTGATAAATCATTAAGGGAGATGGAGAAATTGCTTAAAATGAGTAAAAACACAATTAAAAAATACAATGAGATAATTGAAAAAGCAGGTTTGTTAGAAATAACAGAAGATGGAATGTTATTAAAAATTGATTCTCTAATTATTGATTCACCTAAGAGTGAAGAAAAAGCAAAGGAAATGCTTAATGATTTTGATACAATAGTAACCTTTAAACAAGATCAGGGAATACAGTTAAACATACAGGAAATGATCTTTTTAAAAGCAAAGAAATCTGACTTTAAAGAGATAAAGAATATAGAAAGTTGGTCTTACTGGTTAGCATCAGGAGTGCCATTCAAACAAAAAGTAAAACAAATTACATTAAACTAAAACATTATGATAACAATAGAATATTGACAATTAGCAGGGATAATATTATTTACAATTAATGTTACTCTTGCAATAGTAACTGAAGCTTTAAAGGTTATAGTAAAGAAGGCTGGAAAAATTAGATTTAAAAGATACTAATATGAACAGCTTTCAAGATTGAGAAATTAAAGGAAGAACTTGATTTGGCGAGTTCCTAACACAATATGGTGCAACAGATATAACATTTACTGAAGATCCATTTGATCCTGTTGATTTATACTTTACTCATAAAGAGAAGAAGATAGTAGCAGAAATAAAATGTAGAGATATAAAGTATCTGGATTACCCAGATCATATAATTGAATCTATAAAAGTTCAAGCATTATTAAGTGCAAAAGAAAAGGAGAATTGTCATATTGCTTATTATGTAAATTTCTTTGGTGAAAATATTGTAATCATCTATACAATAAATTCAATTCTAGAGTATTCTAGAAAAGACAACCTTTGATGCAATAGAACTACTTCTGCTAATACAGGCAAAAAAGATAAGGAAGTTTATTATATCCCAAAAGATTTAGGTTGAATTTATAAAAAAGAGGATGAAGTTTGAGCTAGATGATAAATATTACTATATTTAATTCGATTATTATCAGTAATTCGAAATCGGTGTAATATTTTAAAATTAGTATTTATGCTTAAAAAAGAAATTTCAAACACCCAAATTAGGACATTGGATTTACACTTGGATAATGTTAAATCGTTTTTTCTCAACGCTCTTGAAAACAGACAGGATAGAAATGAGTTTACACAAATTATTAACCAAATGCTATCTTATATTCACAATTATCAAGAGCAAATCACTTTTATTTTAAACAAGAGTACTAATTTGATCCCTAATGATCTAAAATCTAGCATCATTAATCTATTAAATGATATAACAATTAGTTTTGAAGGTGGGATAATATCGGACATTGGATTTATTAACCCTTATGATACACCTGAGTTCTCAGATAATGTAGTAAGTGTAACTGTAATAAATTTTATTGATAGTAAATTAGTTGAATTAAAGGTTATAAGGATTGTACTTAAAAGATCTTACAATGAGGACTGAAAATTTTGTTAAAGATCAAAACCTTAATAATGACTTCTTTGATTTAAAAGAATTAGTTGATTTAAAAGAAAGATTAATTAAAAACTTGGAGAAAACTCCATTTTATATTGATCATTTAGCAAAGACAAAGTATATATGTAAATACGTAAAAACCGAACTTGAAAAAGACATAACTAAGTATAATAATCAAGTTAGTTCTAAAACAGACATCTATAAAAGGAATCTTATTTTAACAAACGATTTTGAAGATATTCTTGATTTAGGGATGTTAATTGCTCTAGTGTTTACAGACTTATGCGTTTGTATTAATCACTATTTCAATGCAAAATATAAATATGAAGCAATGTATTCGTTAAGACAAATAAATGTCATTATGATTGAAGGGTACAAAAAAATTTACGGTTTTAATGATAAAATAAATAACTCTTTATGGATTTCTAAGATCAAACCTCTTGTTGAAAAAGAATACGATCAATTAAATAAAGAATTTAATTCTATACTATCAGATATACAGGAAATTGGATCAAATGGTACATTAAATAATGTCTTTAGAAATATTTCAATACACTATGACATTGAACCTATAAAAGTGTACGAAACATTTGTTAATATTAAAATTGAAGATGTTAGTTCAAATTTTAAGAATGTCATACCATATATATCATTATTTGGGAAGATGCATCATTTTATGAAACAATTAATTTCAGAATTGACAATTAAAATAACAGAATGTCAAAAAGATATAATTGAATCTAGCTCAATTTATGAGAATCGAGATATTCAATAACCAGTGATAAGTTTTTTTTGAATTCTCTTAACTGAGATCTACCAAACTTTTTATTTGTACCCCTAAAGCTTTACTAATCTTATAAAGATTCTTGATTGTAATATTAGTCTTTCCTGCTTCAATTCTACTAAGGTTAGACTTTTCAAATTCACATAAATCAGCAAGATTTTGCTGAGTAAGACCTTTTTCTTCTCTGATGCTTTTGATCTTTTTACCGATTGCAATATAAAGCTCAGAATCTGTCATTTATTTATGTTATCATATTTGGATACAAAGAAAATTTAATATATTTGCACAAAGGTTATCATATATGATAACTAGATAGTTCTAGTTTAATACTCCTAAAAGCTACGTATGAAAAGGTTTTTTTTAATTTATTTGGTAATGCTGTGTACAACTTCAGCTTACTCACAAATCACTAGTACAGATTCAAAAAACAAAAATCCATCAACTAATTCTCAATCAAAGCAGAAACCTGTAGAGCAAATTTTTAATTCAAATAGTGCTTTGAACAAGGTTTCAAACTTGGTTAGCTACAGACTTTCAAAGAAAAAAACTAATGATCAAAATTGGTCTGACTGGGAGTATGAAAATGTTAAGATAGAGTTAGATGAAAACAACAAGACATTGAAAATTTCTAATAAATCTAATATTAGAATAAAGTACGAAGGTTTTACAGTTGCCTATGATAATGAAGATGGTGGTTCTTTTTATCCATCAAAAGCAATTGACCAATATAATAGACCAGTAAAATTATTAATCTATATAGGGAAAAACCAGTCATACATTATTTTAGGTTTTGCTGATACTTTGTACAAGTATGAGCTTATAAAGTAACTAATTGTATATGATGTAAATACTATAGATTGCTCTTGATAAATATTAATCGAATATAACTATAAACTAAAACTAATCCAATATGAAAAACAGATCAATTTTTTATGTTATTGTAATAATCTCTCTAATTCTATTTACAGGTTGTGATGATGTGGTTGATGGGGTTTCTTCAATATTTGAAGGATTCATAACTCTTATGGTAGTCCTATTAAAAATCTTTGGAATACTTGCTATAATTTCATTAGTATTATGGTTTATTGGGAGAATTGCTGGTGATCGGGATTGATTTCTAAACTATGTTCAAAATTATTTCTTACTAATAAAAAGGTTTACAGCGAAAGTTGTAAGCCTTTTTTTGTTTGATGTTCAGAATTTTATATATAACTTTATTGCGAAAATTTGGATTAATCAAACAACTTTAAGCTATGGGAACTTGTAAATATTGTGGTAATAAAGCTGGACTTTTTAAGAATGAACACAAAGAGTGTCATTCTAAATATTTATCTGGAACTTATAAGATACCTGAAATAACTTTCAATGCTATTATTGAGCAAAGTGATTTTACCAAACTTGATTATGACATAGGAGAAATAGCATCACACCATTTTATCAAGGATGATAGTGTTATTAAGAAATATGTTATAAGAGGATTTAATAGGGTAGTTGATCATTATTTGGAAGATGGTGTTTTAAGTATTGAAGAAGAAGATAAATTAACTGAGTTTCTAAACCATTATGATTTTAACCAAGAGGATCTGAGTGAATTTCATACAATGGAAAAAATAGTTAAAGCATCAATTCTTAGGGATGTTACAGAAGGGAAAGAACCCACAGCGAAAATTAATATCACAACACCGTTACCAATTTTATTACAGAAATCAGAATATGTAGTATGGCTTTTTAATGGTGTTCAGTTTTATGAACAAAGAAGTAAAACTACTTATCAAGGATCTAGTCAAGGAATGAGTATAAGAGTCGCAAAAGGAGTATATTATAGAACAGGTGCTTTTAAGGGTAATCCAATTAGAACGGAGGCAATGATGTATATAACAAATGGATCAGTAATTATTACTAATAAGCACTTCTTCTTCGTTTCTTCCAATAAAAATATAAAAGTTGCATTCACAAAACTACTATCAATTGATCCGTATGATGATGGAATAGGACTGCAAAAAGACGGAAATAGTACGAAACCACAAGTGTACAAGGGATTAGATGGGTGGTTCGTTTATAACTACATAATGAATATGAACAATCAATAAAACATAGAATTATGAGAGCAGGTGATTATAACTCAAAAGAGTTTTCAGAGCTTATTCAAGCAGTAATAGCAACAAGTACTAAAGAATCAATTCCAAGTGATCAAAGAGGCTTAGTATTGAAATTCTTTAAGGAAAATGCAGAACTGGAGTACAATGAATTCCTGACATTGTATAATGAAAAATACGGTAACATAATAAAGCAATATAGAGCAATACTAAAAGCAAAAACACTTAAAAGAATCCATTTTGCTGCAACATTATTTGTGATTTCTTTTTTTGCTAGTTTGATTGCTGGAGTAATCTGGTTTATTTACATATTTCTGGTAGGAATCTATTAATCAAAATATCAGTATGGAAGATTTACAGACAATTTTAATAGTTGGAGCAATAATAAATTTTATTGTTCTTATCGTATTCTTTGTAATGGCAGGTAATATTGCTGCAATAAAAAAGGAATTTACTAAATCATTAGATATTAATGATTATGTAGAGAAATCAAATGAAGAAAAATTCATTGGTAATAAAGAGAAAGCGGAAGAATGGTTATTAAGAGCATTATATCACTTAAACAAAAGTATAGAACAAGCTCAGAAAAATACTTCAGATTATTATTTAGAAGAAAGTATTAAATCGATTAATATTGAAATCGAAAAAGTAAATTTATTACTTAATGACTTAAAATAAGATAATTTACAAGACTATGAAAACACTTTTAATTACCTTAGCTTTTTTAGCTTTTAGTGCATTCTCAGCACAACAAAATGTTTATATATGTACTGGAAGTAGTTCTGTTGCATATCATAAAACTTCTGATTGTAGTGGTTTAAGAAATTGCAAAGGAACTGTCAAGAAAATTACTTTACAGGAAGCTCAAAAAATGAATAGGAGAGCTTGTAAAATATGCTATAAATAGTTCAAGTTATTCCAAACATTCCTTTAATATAGAGCTATGGAAAATTTTACTCTTTTAATTATTATTGCTATTGTATTAGCAGTTATGGTTGGACTATTTTTCTTATTTAGAACATTAATTCTCTGGTATTATAGGATTAATGAAAAAGTTGAAAACCAACATAAGCTTATTAAGCAAAACAATAAAATAATAACACTTTTAGAGAATATTAATGATAATGTCCAAAACAGCATCATTGACCAAAAAGATCAACACAAAGAATTACTAGGAACATTAAAGAGAACAAAGAATAATGGAAGTAATACTTAAAACAAAGAAGATTAAACATTCTATAGAGATAGATGATGATGCTTCAGTAGATGCCTTTATTGAAGCTTGTGCTTTATTAGCAGAAGCTACTGGATATGCGCCTTCAATTGTTGCAAAGTCTTTAAAAAATGCAGCAGAAATAAGAAATTAATTAACCTATTTATATATGTCTAAGAAAAATTCAATTACTAGTTATTTAATGCCAATTACAGCTTTATGTATATTATTATTCTTTGGATACAAAGGATTTGTAATTAAATCCGTTAAGTTTGATGATATTATATTTTTAACTAAAACTGTTGATGGACAACAAGATAATGTTGTAATTCTACCGAGTAACGAATTACTGTGGACAAAAACATACGGAAATCACGTTGAAGCTTCATTGTGTAAAATTACTGGTCAATTTGCAAATCATTATTTTTTTGGACTATATCGTTTAGGTTCATTCCCTTTTGGATTAAGGTATTTTAAAAATCCTAAAGCTGTTTATAAAGTAGATTTAAAAATAATAAAAAAAGAAGGGGATTCATTTCCAAGTGTGGGAACAACAAATGAAACAAGAATTGTAATTTACGAAGATAGGGGTACTATAGGAAGCAATGAATTCAGAATAGTAAGCCTTTCAGAATCAGAAAAAAAGGAGCTATTGAGGAATTTAAAAATTATGGTAAGAGAAATGTAGTAGAATTGAATTTTCACTTAGAACTAACCATATATGGGTAGGCACTATCCAATAAAATGTGAAAATTATAACACAATAAACTAAAAAATTTAACTATGAAAGCACTTGGTGGAATTTTATTAGGATTTGGATTACTATTCTTGTTTCTTGCAGTTACGATGGATACAACCGTAGCAGTTGAATATGACAATGGTAATTCTCTTGGTTTACCTGAGAGAGTAAATAATATAGGATTGATGAATGATCAATCAAATTATACGATTATTTCTTTAGGGATGATCTTAATAGGAGTTATATTATTGATTGTCAAAAATAATGGTGCAAAAAAGACTTCTCAATCTTATCCATTACTATTTCAGAAGTATAAGAACCTTGCTGAGTATGATGTTGAAAAAGGGGATTTTGCTTCAGCAATTAGAAATTATCAACTGTCTTTAAGTCACTTAGAAAATGGTTTTGGTACCTTGCCAGAAAAACAGGAAACAAAAAGACAAAATCTAATTGCTAATATTAAGTTAAAGTTATTTGAGTTGACAAATAACCTCTAATTTGGCACTGTCCAGGACTTTGTGTAAATAATAATTGAGTTCTCTAATTTTATAAGGAGATACTTTTTTTATATGTGATTTTGGCTATATTATTGATTTCCAAACAAACATATTTTTGGTTATACTTACAATGCAAAGCTAAGATAGTCAATTCTTTAAATGGGGATTCGTGTATTTTAATACTTTTTTACTAAATCATATTTTTTACAGATTTCCCAGATTTCTGTAAACGAATATTCCCCAAATATTTCTTCATTGAATAATTCATTATTGTTATTTGTCACAGTAAAATCAGGAATCATAGATCTAACTTCTTCTGGAGAATTAAAAGGATTGTTAAAAGTTACAATATTATCATCTAGTACAATATAATCCTTAACATAACCAACAATATTTGTAAATAGGTTGAATGATAAACCTACTTTTAGTTCAATATGAAGTAATCTCTTACAATTCCCATAATTGTATATTCTAACTACTTTTATAAGTTCATTGCATACTTGTTTTTTTTCTTCTCTACTAAGATTTCTTGCTTGAAGTTGAGAATAATCAAAATCGGCATTTATTATATCATTTAAAATTAAATTGCTAGATTTTAGTTCACTAATTATTTTTTCTATTCTTGCTTTATCCTCCACAATAGATTTTTTTTCTTTAGTAAACTCATCATCAGTATACAGTCCTTTTAAGTATGCGTTACTTAATCTGGAAAATCTAATGTCAAAACTGCTTATTTCTTTATTAAATTTTTCAATATCATCTTGATTCTTCTCTAAAAGTATCTTGCTCTTTTCTTTTTCAATTATACTTTTCTCTCTAAAGGTTCTGTAATCATAAACACCCTTAATAACATTCCAAACTAAATCATCAGCTACATCTCCTTTAATAGATCCATTTTTGCAGCCTAATCTTCGATTTCTGTTAGCTCTAATATCTCCATCCCTATAATCTCTATGTTTGTTAGAACCCATAACATAGTATTTACCACAAAGCCCACAAACTAATAATCCTCTTAATAGTGAAACAATCTTCTTACTCTTATCTTGAAAACTTGCATTTTCAGAAGCTCTTTTTCTACAACTATCATACAATTCCTTACTTATAATTGCAGGTGCATCAAAGTATCTAGTAATTTTTTCTGGTTTTTTAGAATTTAGTACTCTTTTACCCTTACCATAATAAACAGAATTAGCCAGTAATTGTGAAATTGTTCCTTTAACCCAAACTATATTTGTTTTTTTACTCTTTAAAGGAACTTTATTTGCATTGAAGATATCAGTTATATATTGAAGATCTTTACCTTCTTTATATAGTTCAAACGCTTGTCTTACATAAATTGCTTCATCTTCATTAATAAATAAGTGTTTATCTTTTATGTAGTAACCAAAAGCTGCATTACTAGTATATGAATGACCTTTTGACAAAGCATATTCTTTCCCTGAAAGCATCTTTGCTTTTAGATTTTCTCCATCCATTTGAGCAAATAAACCAAGAATATATAAGTACATACTGGTAAACATATTCTGTTCGCCATTGTCATCTAAAGTTCTAATTTCTTTATCTTTAAAATAAATACAAATACCTTTCTCAGTAAATTCATTTATTATTGAAATAAAGTCAATAGCCCTTCTAGCTAATCTTGTAATATCCCAAATAAAAATTCTATCTACATCAGCGGAAGTTAACTCTCTCATTTCAGTTAGCTTTTCTCTTGTATCCATTTTTAGAACTGCTGATCTAGTTTCTTCAAAAATATGTGATACATTGTATCCAAGTGCTTGTGCTAATGCTTTTAGTTCTACTTCTTGTCTTTCATAATTTTGATCTCCAGAAGAAACCCTTAAATAAATAGCTGCATTTTTCATATCAGTAATTTTTATTTGATGCACAAATTTAACATTTTTTTATATGTGTACAATAGAAGTAAATAATAAGAAATCTAAATGCGACTACAGGTTCAACAGACCACTTGAAGAAAAAGAAGTCAGAATGTTGGAGAGTGCTGTTAATGATGTGATTGCATTGAACCTGGATGTAAAGGAGAGTTTTGTCTCCAGAAAGGAAGCAGGTGAGAAATATAATGTTTCTAAGCTCCCTGAAAATGTAGGAGATAAAATAAGAATTATTGCAGTTGGCGATTACGACTATTGTCCCTGCATTGGACAACATGTTTCAAAAACATCTGAAATTGGAGTAATCTCAATTATTTCAACCGACTTTAACGAGCAAACCCAAATACTCAGGATCAGATATAAGATTTCCTGAGCTTATAAAGTTGTACTGTGAGACTTGATTTTAGTATGTGGTTTGTTTTGATTACTTTTGCAGACTATTTTAAAATATATGATCGATAACAGTTTATTATCAAAACTTTCCGGAATTAAGGAGAAATTTGAATCTCTGTCACAGCAGCTTTCAGATCCATCTATAATGTCGGACATGAAAAAATATGTATCCCTGAATAAGGAGTACCGTGAATTGGAGCCACTTGTCGAGGCAGGAGAGAAGTACAGACAGATGATGGGTAACCTTGATTCTGTTAAAGAGATGCTGATGGTTGAGAAGGATGAAGAGATGCGAGAGATGGCTAAAGAGGAGCTTTCAATGCTTGAGGAACAGATTCCTATAATTGAGGACGAGATAAAGTTACTTCTGATTCCTGCTGATCCGCAGGACGAAAAAAATGCAATACTTGAGATAAGAGCAGGAGCAGGTGGAGATGAGGCCTCAATTTTTGCAGGTGATTTGTTCAGAATGTACTCAAAATTTGCAGAGAGAAAGGGATGGAAGCTGGAGATTAACAGTCAGAGCGAGGGTACATCAGGTGGTTTTAAGGAGCTAATCTGTAAGGTTTCTGGCACCGGAGTTTATGGTGTTCTTAAGTATGAAAGCGGTGTTCATCGTGTTCAGAGAGTACCTCAGACAGAGACACAGGGCAGGGTGCACACATCTGCAGCCTCGATTGCTGTTTTACCGGAAGCAGATGAATTCGATATTGACCTCAATATTAGTGATGTAAGGAAAGATACATTCTGTTCATCGGGTCCCGGTGGTCAGTCAGTTAACACGACCTATTCTGCAATTCGTCTGACTCACGCTCCAACAGGTATTGTGGTTCAGTGTCAGGATGAGAAGTCTCAGATAAAGAATTACGAAAAGGCTCTTGCTGAGCTTCGCACAAGGATTTATAACCTTGAATACGAGAAATATCTTAACGAAATTTCTGCAAAGAGAAAAACGATGGTCTCTTCGGGTGACAGATCTGCAAAGATCAGAACCTACAATTATCCTCAGTCAAGGGTGACTGACCATAGGGTTAACTACACTATGTATAACTTACCTGTCTTTCTGGATGGTGCTATTCAGGAATTGATTGATCAACTTCAAATTGCAGAGAATGCCGAAAGACTTAAGGAGAGCGGCCAGTAATCTAAACTCATAAAATGATGGATTATAATCAGCTATATAACAGAATTAAAGCCAAACAAAGTTTTCTCTGCGTAGGGCTTGATCCCGATATGTCTCTGATTCCGGTTCATCTTAAAGAGTTGGAATTCCCACTATTTGAATTTAACAAAGCGATTATTGATGCTACGGCTCAATATGCTGTTGCATTTAAACTTAACCTTGCATTTTATGAGTGCGAGGGACTTAAGGGCTGGATACAGTTTGAGATGACGGCTAACTATATCAGAAATAATTATCCTGCTCAGTTTCTCATAGCAGACGCAAAGAGGGGAGACATTGGAAACACAGCCAAAAAGTATGCAGCTGCATTTTTCGAACATAATGATTTTGATGCCGTAACAATTGCCCCTTATATGGGAAGAGATTCAGTAGAACCTTTTCTTGACTACAAGGGTAAATGGGCTATTGTTCTTGCTCTCACCTCGAATAAATCATCTTCTGATTTTGAGACATTGGAAATTTCAGGAGAGAATAATCCTCTGTATAAAGAGGTTATTAAAAAGACAATGGAGTGGGGTAGCAAGGAGAATATAATGTTTGTCTGCGGAGCTACCCAAGCCGAGAAATTAACTGAAATAAGAGATATCTGTCCCGATAATTTTCTTCTTGTTCCCGGTGTCGGAGCCCAGGGCGGTAGCGTTGAGCAGGTCTCTGCCTATGGCATGAACAGCAGATGCGGTCTTTTAATAAATGCCTCAAGATCTGTAATTTTCGCCTATAAAGACAAAAAAACCGGCGATAACACAGGTATAAATTTCTCAAAAGATGCAGCTGAGGCAGCCGATTTTTTGGCCTCTGAAATGAAATGTGCCCTTATTAAGAGAGGGGTAATTTTGCAATAATTGTAATGTTTCCTTTCACCTTCTGCCCTTTTGTAACCTGAATTCTTGCATCAGAAGGAAGAAAAATATCTACCCTGGAACCAAATTTGATAAATCCTACCTGATCTCCCTGAGATACAGCAGATCCCTCTTTTGCATAACATACAATTCTTCTGGCTATCAGCCCTGCAATTTGCCTGATCAATACCCTTGTGCCCAAATTGTTTATAACAACTGTCGTTCTCTCATTCTTCTCTGAGGACTTGGGGTGCATAGCAACGAGGTATTTACCCGGATGGTATTTGTAATATTCAACAAAGCCCTTAACCGGAAACCAGTTAACGTGTACATTAAAAACCGACATAAACACAGAGACCTGAATACATTCAGCTTTCAGGAACTCTCCTTCGTAAACAGGCTTTACCTCTACTATGGTTCCATCTGCAGGAGATGTTACTGAATCATCTTCATTAAGTGGTTCTCTGTGAGGTTCTCTAAAGAATCTTACAATAAGAATCAGTATCAGTACTCCCACAGTACCAACAATAGATCTTACCATCAATGAGTTTGTAAAAATGAAAAAGAGCGCAACAATAACCGTTATTATCAGGAGACTGTTGAATATAATTCTGTAACCCTCTTTGTGTATTCTCATACTTTTAAGTCAGATATATTAAATAAGGCAGAAAATCTTGAGATAGACAATTGCAATCGGAAAAGCAATCAGTGCACCGTCAAATCTGTCAAGCAAACCGCCATGACCCGGAAGTATACTCCCTGAATCCTTAACGGCAAAATTACGCTTAAAGAGTGACTCTGCCAAATCACCCAATACTCCAAATACAGAAACAATAATGGCAATGGCAAGTGTGTGAATAATGCCGATTGAAATGAATCCTGTTAACTCAATTATTAGTGCCGAAAGCAGTGTTACTCCCAATCCTCCCCAAAAGCCTTCCCATGACTTCTTTGGCGAAATCTCAGGATACAACTTGTGCCCGTTTTTCTGCCCAAAAGACATTCCAAATACATAAGCTCCAACGTCTGAGCTCCACAGCAAGATAAAGAGGAAGAGCAGCAGGTTGGGACTATAAATGTTATTGTTATTAAAAAGGATTGTATTTGTAAGGGCAAAGGGAAGTGCTATGTATACGATGGCAGTAATAGTAAAAAATGCCCTCTCATAGCCCTCTCCCATAACCTCTCCCTTGCTGTCTTTTTCAAAAATGAAAGAGCAGAATAGCAGTGCTGCAGGTAAAGCAGCAAGGTATAAGTACCTGTCTGCAATTGTGTATGCATTGGCTAAGAAGAATAGGACGAAAATGGTGACTCCGGTAATTATTGATAATATTTTGCCTGTTTTAAAATTTTTGCCGAGCGAAATTGTGAGATACTCCCACATCATAACAACTACAGACAATAGCATTACAGCAGCAAAAACGACAGGGTTCCATAGCAGGGACCCTGTCATTACTATAAGAAAGATTGCTCCACTGAGCGATCTGACAATTGTATTGTTCATTTTTTAACTTAAAACGGGCTCTTCAGCTGCCGGTTTGGTTTCTGCCTCAGAAACCGGTGGCTGTTTGCCGACTCTTTTACCAAATATAACTTCAAGATCTTCGGAGAAAATTACCTCTTTTTCCAATAGTTGCTCAGCAAGTTTGGTGAATCCCTCCATATTCTCTCTTAAAATCTTCTTTGCAGTTATGTATGAATCGTCAACAAGTTTCTTAGCCTCCGAATCAATTAATTCTGCTGTCTTTTCACTGTATGGCTTACCAATTGTGAAGCCCGCAGAGTCAGTTGAGTCGTAGAAAGATATGTTGCCTATTTTTGAGCTCATACCCAGGTAAGAAACCATTGCATATGCCTGTTTGGTAATCTTTTCCAGATCACTTAATGCACCTGTTGATATCTTGCCGTTAATAATCTCTTCGGCTGCTCTTC